>Ga0163216_100229_pt1 | contig 126370 bp, 86 predicted proteins | sample SynspAceP_FD_167610 | JGI IMG/M metagenome (GOLD analysis project Ga0163216, IMG submission 167610) | Saline lake microbial communities from Ace Lake in Antarctica - Synechococcus sp. Ace-P (Illumina Assembly) | ecosystem: Environmental > Aquatic > Non-marine Saline and Alkaline > Saline ... | reverse complement strand
AAGTGCGTTATTAATAGTTCTGGTAGTATAAGCTTTAATAGGTCCAAAGATAATTCCAATGCCGATCGTTTTTTTGCAAAGATCGGACTCCTATTTCAATTCGCACACAACTTTTGGTCTTGATCCATAAAATAACCATTAGTTTTTCCTCTCAATAATAAATGTTTTCTGAAGTATTGGAAATAAGCTTTTATGCAAACCTTTGCACAATTATTATTATCCTATCCTTTCATTTATCTTATATTTAAATTTCTATATTTATATTTATCAATATTATATTGTCCTTTTGATTAAGGATCTAATGCTATTTTAGCTTTTGTATAATCCTTTTTTTTTAAACAGTTTATATAATCACAGTCAAAATTGCCTATCAAGGTCGCTTAAATCAAAACCCCCAAACGCAATAAGTATTAAAAAATAAACCATGAGTAACTTAACCAAAACCATCTTTTTATTGACCGTTTTTTTATTGTTTAATCATTTAAGTGCGAATGAAAGGCAAAAAGACTCAGTAGACTTTTATTTAAATGCTGTACATAATCTAATTATTAAAAAAGACAGCTTCAAGGAAGAATTTTTGGATATTGAATTCTTGCTTGCCAAAAAAGAGCAGGCACAAGGTAAAGATAAGGTCCGCACCCTATTAAAATTATACACGGCTTATATTTTCAAATCGGACGAGTCGGCGAACGCCTATAATGACCAGGCCTTGGAATTATCCCAGGAAATTGGATTTCAGGAAGGCACCCTTATAGCAAAATACAATAGAGCCTATCTCCAGTTTGTAAAAGGTAAATTTGAAAGTTCAATGGGCATGCTAGTGGAATTACAATATATAGTAGGCCCTAAGACCTATCCACATGTCTATGCAGACGCCTCTACCTTAAAATCATATATTTTCACGGAACGTGGGGAATATGACAAGGCGCTTGAAACGGGTCTTAGATTATTGGACACTGGTGAAAAGACTAAAAATGAGTATATTTTAATGAAGGCCAATTCTGCCCTCTCCCATTATTATCTCCGAATAGAAAATTATTCAAAATCCCTGAGCTATTGCCTTAATGGGTTCAACTACATCCTTAAACTTAAGAAAACGGAATACTTCTACCCGAAAATAGATGAAATTGCCAGAATGACGGCTAAACTGAACGACCCCAAGGGAGCATTAAAGGTATATGCGTTTTTTTTGGAGATAGAAAAAAAACTACCTCCAGCAGGTAGTTATATATCGGCTTCAGTACACAGTAATATGGCCAATATATACATGACCATAGGTGAAAATGAGATGGCCTTGAACCATATTTCCAGAGCACTGGAAATTAACTTCGAAAATAATTATCGTTTTAGAATCCCAAGGGCGCTTACGGTACAAGCAGAATTGTATTTACAGATCAAGGACACTGCTCAGGCAATTTTAAATTATGAAAAGAGTATTGAAGCAGCAGAAAACATAGATGCTTTCGACGTTGTAAAACGCAACAGCTTTATTTTAGGTGAACTATACGAAAGTACAAACCAACTTTCCAAGTCCAATGATTATAAAATCTTATACCAGGCCATCAACGACTCCCTGTTTACCAATGAAAAAGAGCAAAAAATTGTTATTCTGGAAACAAAAAGAAAAATTAAGGAGGTTCTGCAAAAGAAAAAAATCCTAGAATTGGAAAATACTGCTCAAAGAGCACAATTTAAAGGTATCATCATTATTCTTGTTTTACTTCTGCTTATCAGCAGTATTTCTATTTTTTCCTACCTCAAAGTAAAAAAGAAAAATAAATTATTACTACTAAGAACCATCGATCTTGCAGAAATACAGCTACGTATGAGTGATAAACTCAGCGGAATCCAATACATGGAAAACCAATGGTCCATTGAAAGAAAGACTGGATTTACCCCTAAGGCACAACCCAGAATTGATAATGATATAAAGAATATTATTTTGACCAAACTGGAGAAACTGGAAAAGGAAAAATTTTACCTAGACCCACAATGTAATTTGCATCAGCTATCCGAGCAATTAAAAACTAATCCCAAATACTTGTCCCAAGTAATTAATCAGGAAAAAAAATCCAATTTCAACAATTACATCAACGAATTAAGAATAAATTATCTGCTTCCCAAGTTGCTCAAGGATATCGACTTTAGGAACAGCAAATTAAGTTATATCGCTATTTCATTGGGATATAACAACTTAAATACATTTAATGCAGCTTTTAAAAAGAGGTTAGGCATTCTTCCATCCAATTTTATAAACGAGCTTAACAATTCCTTTGAAATTAAGAATAAATCAAAGGTAGCTTCCTATACGTTAAAAAAGATAGGTTAAGAATTCATTGCTTCCATTTTAGATTCCTTAAAGGGCCATATTCTTAGATTATGTCCTTTTCTAGGACCCACTCTTTGGGTTTCGAGGAACGCTATCAAATGCTCAAGGATTTGGTTAAGTCTGTAATAAATTAGACTAATCAGGCGGCAACATTTTATGTCTCAAAATCCATATCACATTAAAAAGGCAGCACCCTTACGGATACTGCCCTTTCAAATTAACTCAAACTCAATTTTAACCTTTAAAATTTCTTTATTTTAAAGGTTTTTTATTAATTATACCCCGGGTTTTGAGGTGTTAAATTTGGATTGTTGATCATTTCCTGCTCTGGAAGTGGAAACAACAAATGTTTCTCCTGAAGCGCCTGATCAGAACTCAGGTTTACGTGCCCAACAAAATTATCAAAGGCACCTGTTTCACTGTTCAGTACTCTTCTAAGGCGTACCATATCGAACCAAGTAATTTGTTCGTAGGAAAGCTCATGCCATCTCTCTTTCCAAACAGCCTCTCTTAAAGATGCTTGTGTAAATGCGCCAAGTGCCGGAGTAATCAACTGTGCTCGATCTCTAATCCTTGTTAAGGCATCTACTGCATCTTGATTAGGGCCTGTTGCCTCGTTGGAGGCCTCGGCATAAATAAGCAATACCTCTGCAAAGCGTATAATAGGCATATTAAGGTTATCCTTAGCCGTTCCAGGAACACCAGAGGTGCCATTGGCCGTAACATTGAAGTGCTTGAATATATAAGGCGCGCCCAAATCGAAAAGGACACCATTTCCATTGGTATAATAGCTGGTATAAAACCAACCCTCACGGTCCACGGCCCTAAGATCCCCTTCCTCATAGGAGTTATAAAATTCGATCTCGGGCACTGAACTTCCTGTTCCAGATGGTCCGCGGTAAGTTACGGGTTGGAAATTAGGAAACATGTTACCCATAGGGTTTCCAGCAACCTCATCATTGTATTGTAGGCTAAAAACATGTTCTACCATATTGCCCAGACTTTCATCATGAACCTCAGCATAGGTATCAAAAAGATCTAATGGTCCCGCATTGTCTATAACCTCTTTGGCCTTACTGGCGGCATCGGCATAACGAGCTGTTTCATTAAGTGGATTTCCGGCCATGGTAAGATATACCTTGGCCAACAAGGACTTAACAGCAGCTTGGGATACCCTTCCACTAGTATCTGTCCATGACAAACCTGCACCTTCAGCCGCCACCAAATCGGCTACAATCTGATCGTAAACCGCTTGCTGAGGACTGCGGGTAGGATTAAAATCTTCGGAATTGGCACTTTGTGGAAGTGTAATTAAAGGAACATCACCCCATAGTCTAACAACGTAAAAGTAAGCCCATGCCCTAAAAAACCTAGCTTCTCCTAATACTTTGTTTTTTTGAGCCTCGTTCATTTCGATACCAGGTACGTTTTCAAGCACTAAGTTAGCGTTGGCTATAACTTTATATGCCCCACGCCACCAATTTCTGATATGCAATGTATTTGCATCGTAGGATAAGGAATACAAGTTGTTCAAATCCGAATTCTGTGCAGTTTGGGTTGTGGAAGTTCCTGTAACGGCTTCCAATAATTGCCAGTTAGACGAGAAAATACCCGCGCCGTCTCCTACAAACCTAGCATCCGCATAAACGGCAGCTATTGCCGATTCGGCATGTTTGGCTGTCGTATAAAAGCTCTCTGGTGTCAGATTTGATGGATCGGACTCATCCAAAAAATCGGAACAACCCACTGTTGTAAGCAACATTAGCGTACAGAGGTAAAACTTTCCAATGTGTTTTGTTATATCAAATTTCATAATATCTTGTTTTAAATTTTATTAATTACAGACCGACTTGCAGACCAATTACGAATGTTGTCGATTTTGGATATTCATGCCACTTCATTCCTTGTGAGAAGACATTGTTGCCCTCACCACCACGAATTGGGGTTACCTCTGGATCACCAAGTAGCTCATCTTTAACCACTAAAAAGAAGTTTTGTGCTGAAGCATACAATCTCAATTTATTCAAATGCAACCGGTCAACCAAGTTTTGATCAAAAGTATACCCTAGCATAATATTCTTACCACGTAAAAATGAACCATCCTTTACCCAATGAGAATCCACATTGGTTACATAACCGGCACGCGTATCCCTTACCTGGGCAATCATTGTATCTTGATTATCTGGAGTCCAAGCATCCAAGACCGTAGTATAACTATTGGCTAAGGCTTGTCTGTCCTCGCTTGAGTGCAAGTTCATATCCATTACATCGTTACCCCAAGAATATTGAAGTTCCAAGGTGAAATCAATATTTTTATAGGACACGTAATTTGTAAATGACCCCCAAGCTGTTGGGTAACCATTACCGATGATAGATCTATCCTCATCATTTATAATTTTGTCGCCGTTAAAATCCTTGTATTTGATATCACCAGGAAGAATAGTAAGACCGTTTCGGTAGCTTACGAAACTAGCCGCTTCAGCGGCTTCGTCAGTTCCCCAAACACCCAATCTGGTTAGACCCCAGAAGGCACCTACGGGTTCACCGACCCTTATTATGCTGGTTTCGTTGGTAATTCCAGGTCCACCTACACCAAAGATATCCGAGGGTGTGGCCAAGGAAAGTACTTTGTTCCTGTTCATTGAAATATTGAAGGAGGAAGTCCAGGTTAAATCAGCGGTGACTATGTTCTTGGTAGATAACCCAAGTTCAAGACCCTTGTTCTCCATGGAACCCACATTTCTTCTTATGGTGGCATACCCACTAGATTGTGGCACGGGGGCATCCAATAGCATATCGGTGGTTTTTCTGTAGTAATAATCCGCTTCCAAGCTAATTCTATTATCAAATAGGCCTAATTCCAAACCAACATCGTACTGTGCGGTCTTTTCCCATTTCAAATCCGGATTCGCCAACCTATTCAAACCAGTTCCGCCAATACGACTATCGTTCCATATTGCGGCATAATTGGAGCTTAATAGAGATAAGGAAGAATAAGGTGGTATTTCGGAGTTACCTGTAACCCCATAACTTGTTCTAAGTTTTAAGTTCGAAATTAGGGCGTTATCTACAAGAAAATCTTCGTCCGAAATCCTCCAGGCAACCGCTGCTGAGGGGAAAAAGGAAAACTTATTGTTATCACCAAATTTCGACGAACCATCGGCCCTACCGGTAACCGTAAACAAATATTTGCCCATTAGGTTATAGTTCAATCTACCAAAATAGGAGTTTAGTGCTTCCCTGTCTGCAAAAGATTGTACCGCTATATTATCAGATCCAGCACCCAAGTTGTTGAATTTAAAGAAATCCGTTGGAAAGTTTCTAGAATCAGCGTTGACAAAGAATTGATTGGACTGTTGCCAAGATAAACCCAATAAGGCCGTCAATGAATTGTTTTCATTGATTTTCTTATTATAGGTCAAGTAGTTTTCAATTGACCAAAATGTCTGCTTTTCGTTGCTAGATTGTGCCCTGGCCACCGCATTATTATCTAGAACACTATTTCGGAATTCATTGTTCTCCTGGGTAAGTACATTTGTCCCAATAACTGTTCTCATTTCCAATTCCTTGGTAAAGTTAAGATTGGTATAAAAACTTCCTGCCGTTGTTTGAGTATTTAAAATATACTCATTATTGTCAAGCCAGTTCACTGAATTTCGGGTACCCTCCGCAAAGGGATAATCCCTGTTATTGGCATATAGACCTTCCAATGGACCGCCCGTATGAAAAGGAGCAGGGTAAAAAGGATAATCTTCAACCATTCTACGTGGCACTTGGTCATTGGTATCGGCCAAATTCTCAGTTTGGTTATTATAGCTCAAAGAGCCACCAATCTTTAACCATGTTTTTATTTGATCATCAACTGAAAACCTTCCTGAATAACGTTTGAGGTAGGTATTTTTGAAAAGACCTTGATCATCCCTAATTCCAAGTGAGATGGCATATGTTGTTCTTTCATTACCCCCTGAGAAACCCAACTGATGGTTTTGTGATAATTTATGTTGTACCACCTCTTTGGACCAATCGGTATCATAGATTGCCTTACCATCACTATCGAACAAATAAGCCACATTTGGATTGGCTCTTTTAAGCCTAGGCTCGTATTGGGCATAGTTCCCAGCAGCCCAGCCAGCAGGATCAAATTTTTGTGTGTTTTCCCAAGAAAGTTGCTCTATCATGGCATACTGTTCGGAATTTAATGCCTTAGCTCTATTAGGACCATATTGGTTTACACTATAGTCAACATCGTAAGTAACCCTACCCTGTCCTGCGCGACCTCTTTTTGTAGTTACTAGAATAACACCGTTAGCACCACGAGCACCATATATAGCAGTTGAGGAAGCATCCTTTAACACTTCTATAGACACTACATCATTAGGGTTTAAGTAATCTATCGCTGAACTAAAGTTAGCTTGATTACCTTGAGGTAACTGCACCCCATCTATAACGTATAGCGGGTTGTTAGAAGAGTTTATTGAACTAAACCCTCTCACCCTTATATTCGACTTACCACCTGGACGACCCGAATTGGTGTTTACCTGGACCCCGGCAATCTTACCGGACAAGGCTTGGTTAAGGGACGTAGCAGGCCGCTCTTTCAGCTGTTCAGCATCAACCTGTCCAACAGAACCCGTAAGATCAGATTTTCTTTGACTACCGTATCCGATCAATACTACCTCTTCCAATTCGCTGGCATCTTCTTCCATAACAGCATTAATTGTCGATTTTCCACCTACAGGGATTTCCATAGTTTTGAAACCTATATAACTGAAAACTAATGTGGCATTACTACTAACATTTTCCAATGTGTAGTTACCGTCAAAATCTGTTTGCGTTCCATTGGTTGTACCTTTTACCAATACGTTCGCCCCAGGCAAGGGTCCGGATTGATCCGAAACACTCCCTGTCACCGTTTGTGCCTCTGCTAGCCCGAAACATAAAAATGTTCCTACTAGCCATAGGCATTTAAATAGTGTAATCTTCATAAATAAATGATTTTTAGTTAGTTAATTGTTTTTAATTGCATGACAGGCCGAGTTAAAAGCCAAAACCATACAATTGTTAAATGTATCTTAAGAAAAACGGAAAGTTGCTGAATAAAGAAAAAAGAACTCTAAAATTCATGAATTTTAGAGTTCTTTCCTACATTTTTTAATGAATCCCTACTTTGAAGCTTTTTTTCCACAGCTAAATTCAGTTATATAACAAAAGCACAATACAGTTATATGAAAATTATAAAAGAAGAATCAATTGTATAGTTCTCCCTTATATTATTAACCAACCCCTTTCATTAATAAAGCCATCAAAAAGGATTGGCATTAGTTTCTAACATAATGCAAACCTTTGCACAATAAATATTCCCCTATCTTTCCCATTATCAATATTTTATTGTTTTTTTGATAAGTTCCTTCTCCAATTATTGTTTATGATTTTCCAACGGCATTTTTGCATTTTACTAGTTATAACCAGCTTCATAATTGGGTCCTCTTGTGCAACAATAAAAACTAAACATTCGGATAGCGTAAAATTGGCCGTCTTAGCTGATGTTCATTTGAGCGATGTTTATGGACAGTTACAGGATAGTGATTACAAAGGCCTAAAGCTAAATCCAAATGGGGAATATGCCGTTATTAGGACCATGGAATCGCAACTGCATTCTACCAGAATTTTTAATGAAAATTATTTCGCCTTTTTGTCTGCCCTTGATGATGTAGTCAATAGAGAAATAAAATACGTTCTTTTACCAGGTGATTTTTCAGATGACGGTCAGCCTATTCATATTAAGGGTCTGAAAAATATTCTTGATCACTACAGTTCGACTTATGGACTACAATTTTTCCTGATCACAGGGAACCATGATGTTGTTCAACCTTTTAATCATAAGGATGGCAAAACTGATTTTCTAGGTAATGGCGGAAAGTCACAGCCTATAATGTCTCAACCGGGCATGTATACATCCGATATGGAGAGGGAACATCCAGTTATAATATCTTCTGATATTCAAAATTTAGGATATGGGGAGATTACAAGATTTTTGGGTGATTATGGTTTCTTTCCGAACAAGGAGTATATCTATTGGGAAACCCCTTTTTCAAAATACAGCTATGACAATTACAACTTTGATAAGGCTAGAAAAACTGCCGATTTAGTAAATAGAAGTTTCCAAATTCCAACCAATGATTTGCCAATTCCAGATATCAGCTATTTGGTTGAACCTGTAGAAGGATTATGGTTATTGGCGCTGGATGCCAATACCTATATTCAAGAAAAAATAATAAATGGTAACAAGGAACAACTGGAATATCCAAATACTGGATTAGGATTGAACAACCTACTAACAGATAAAAAATATCTTTTGGACTGGGTGCGTAAAGTGGCGGATAATGCCAGAAAACAGAAAAAGACGCTCATAGCCTTTAGTCATTATCCTATGGTCGAATTCAATGATGGCGCCACCTCGGACATGGAAGAATTACTAGTTGGCAGCAAGATGCAAATAAGTAGAGTTCCCAATAAAAAGGTGGCCCAATTATTCGCCGAAGCCGGCCTAAAGCTTCATTTGGGAGGCCATATGCACATAAATGATACTGGGGTGGCAGTTTCCGATGAAGGCAACACCTTGTTCAATATTCAAACCCCTTCCCTAGCGGCCTATAAACCAGCCTATAAAATACTCACACTTAAAGATGGAGGATTCGCCGAGGTGGAAACGGTTGTCATTGATACTGTTCCTAGGTATATGGAATTTTTTGAGCTTTACCGTCAAGAATATGGCTTTTTGGAAGACATTGGAGATGTAGGTATTTGGAATAAGGATGTCTTATCCTCAAAAAACTATGTAGAATTCATGGATTGGCACCTTAAAGAACTGGTGCGTCTGCGATTCTTGCCCAATGAATGGCCTCTTGAATTCAAGGATTTTGTTGTAGGTCTTTCCGGCAAAGAGCTGTTACTCTTGTCCCAAACGGATACTTCCATAAACTTAAAAGAGGTTTGGAAAAACTATAGGGAAAATCCAGAGAAGGTAATGGCCGCCCTAAATCTCGCTAAAGGCAAAACATTAAAGCAACAAATTAATTTCGATGGCTTGGATGATTGGTCGGGGTATGACTTTTTATTAGATCTTTATAGGCTAAGAAGCGCCGACGACTTGGCATTGAACGACATCGGGCTCAACAGATCTAATCAATATCAATTCATAATTGATTCCTTTTTAAACAATCCCACTTTCAAAGGTAATACTGACAATACAAAAAGGAGAATGCTGCTACTGATGAGCATTTTCAACCAATTTTTAAATGGGGCACCTTCCGACCATTTTCAACTAGACCTTAACACAGGAAGTATTATTTCCTTAAAAAAACCAACACATGAAAACGAATAAACAATTCCAATACACTTTATTAATATTTTTATTTGGAATGACAGTGCTGTCCGCCCAAAGCAAAATAGAAGTTGACTATGTGAACCCTTTGATCGGAACCCCATCATCTGGCTTTATGGAGGGCAGGGACGGTGGTGGTACGATGCCATGTGTTGGAACCCCTTTTGCTATGACCAATTTTGTGGCCCAGACACGAGAAAATAAGATCAGTGAAATGCCCTATTTCTACGAGGACAATACTGTTCAAGGGTTTCTGGCAACGCACCAACCTACTGTCTGGATGGGCGATTATGGCTATGTATCCGTAATGCCTCAAGTTGGGGAATTAAAACTTCTTCCCAAGGACCGGGCCTTGCCCTTCACCCATAAGGAGGAGATTTCGAAACCCAACTATTACAGTGTTTCCATGGGTGATAAGGGACAAAAAATAAAAGGGGAAATAGCTGCTGCCTCACGCTGTGGCATCTTTCAATTCACTTTCCCAAAATCCGATGAATCCCATATCATTATTCAGGGTATTAATATTACTGAAAACAAAAAAGCGTTTCACGGGTATCTAAAAATAGATGAAAATAAAAAGGAAATTACGGGCTACAACCCTGAAAGGATGTCTTCCCATTTAGGACCAGAACTCAAAAACTTTAAAGGTTATTTTATAATTCAATTTGATAAATCCTTTGAGCGATTTGGAACTTGGAATTCCTTTAGGACAGAGCCCGACATCAATGACATGGGTAGAGAGCAGACCGGTGCCAGAATGGGCGGATATATAAGTTTCAAAACCGAAAAAAATGAAAAGGTAAAAGTAAAAATTGCCACTTCCTTTATAAGCCTGGAACAAGCCCGTGAAAACTTATCAAAGGAAATACCGGATTGGGATTTTAATAAAGTAGTAGAAAATACAAGGGATATTTGGCAGGAAAATCTATCCAGAATTAAAGTAAATGGAGCTACGGAAGATCAAAAAAGTATTTTCTATACCGCCTTGTTCCACACCATGTTATTTCCTAGGGAGTTTTCCGAATACGGTCGTTATTACAGCCCGTTCGATGACAAGGTCCATGAAGGAGTTTCATACAACGATTACTCCCTTTGGGATACTTTTAGGGCTTTGCACCCCCTATTACATTTTACACATCCCGAACGGGTAAGCCCCATGATACAATCCTTGTTACAGATGTACCAAGAGGGAGGGTGGCTACCAAAATGGCCCAATCCCACCTATACCAACATCATGACCGGGACCCATGCCGATGCCGTAATTGCAGATGCCTATGTAAAGGGTTTTAGGGATTACGACCTGAACCTGGCCTATGAAGCCGTGAGAAAAAATGCCATGCACCCACCGTATAGGGACACGGAAAAGCCTTGGGGAGATCGGGACGAAGGTACTTTGTACGAAGCAAGGGGCGGACTAACCTATTATCATTCCTTGGGATATGTAGCTGCAGACAAGACACGGGAATCCGTAACACGGACCATTGAGTTCGGAATAGATGATTACAGCATTGCCCAAATGGCTCTGGACATGGGCAAAATGGAAGATTATGAACGATTAATGGGTTGGAGTAAAAATTACAAAAACCTTTACAACAAGGAGACCGGGTTTTTAAACGCTCGATTATTTAACGGCGATTGGGACAAAAATGTACAGGAAGGTTTTACCGAAGGAGGACGATGGACCTATTTATTTGGTGCCATGCACGATATTCAGGGAAGCATTGAACTCTTCGGAGGAAAGGAAAAGTACGCCGCTAAATTAAATGAAAATTTTGATGGGCAACATTACCGTCATGACAATGAACCAGGGCATCATTATGCTTATCTATTCAACTATGCAGGGCAGCCTTGGAAAACCCAAGAACTTATCCGTAAGCACACCTCAACCATTAATTACAGAAATCATCCTTTGGGAATCAACGGAAATGATGATTGCGGACAAATGTCTGCTTGGTATGTTTTTGGTGTTATGGGATTTTACCCGGTTACTCCAGGAACAGAAATATTTGCCATTGGGGCGCCGCAATTTCCAGAATTTACGCTAAGATTAGTCAAGAATGGCGCACCAAAATCCTTTAAAATAAAAGCCAATAACCTATCCGCAGAGAATATGTTCATTCAATCCCTAAAATTGGATGGGAAGGTAATGGATGAACCCTTTATCACCTATACCCAAATAATGAATGGCGATCTCCTTGAATTTGAAATGGGAAAAAGCCCCAATCCTAATGCCTTCAAAAACGACTAAGGAGGAGAGTATTGTTAACTCGGAACCTTTCCTTTGATACCAAAACAGAATAAACGGATGGATTAAAAATGAAAACCCATCCGTTTATTAATTATATGAATGTCGCTACTATTATTTTCCAGCTATCAACTTTAACCAAGCCATTATTTCTTGGGTATGGAGTTGGTAATCGCTAATCTCGGGAGGAATTCCATTCTGTCCCTTCAATGTTAAGGCAAATTCCTGAACTTCTTCCAAAGAATTAAAAGCACCACCTTTGACCAATTTTTCAGCCAAAAATAAACCGATCAATGCCATGACCGATGTATTAAATTCAGGATGGTATTGAACTCCAAAAAAAGAACCTTTTTTATAGTCGAAGGTCATTGCCTGTACCTTGGAATGGGAATTACTGGCCAAAATAAGGGCATTTTCAGGTACCATGGACACTTCATCATAATGTATACAGAGCGCGGAATATGTGGATTTACGATGGGATGTTAAAGGGTTTTTCTTTCCCAAGGCGGTAAGTTCAATAGGCTTGGATATCCCAAACTCCAAACCGTTATTACTCAGCGCCACCTTGCCCCCAGCAACTACAGTGGCTATTTGCATTCCCCAACAACTTCCGTAAATTGGAGTTCCACTCTTAAAAATTTCATTGGCAAAATTCAATTGCCGCTGAACATCCGGAATTTCATCAAGTACGCTAAGCGAACTTCCCGTCCAAAGCACACCATCATAATTTTTCAACTGTGAGATGGTGGGCAATTCACTTGCACCATCTGCTGGGAAGGCAAAATCTGTTTGAGCCTTTGGGACCAAACCTTTCAACATTTCCTGAAAGATCAAATGATAGGGCCTAATGCCAAAGTCTCCCCTTTGCAGGCGTGTTTGTTCGTTATTACCTTCTACTATTAATAATTTCACGCTTACAGTCCATTTATATCTCCAGACACAGCAGCCCTAAAAAGTTGCTCCAAATCCTTGGCGTTAACAGGTTTAGCATTGGAAGGGGTTGATGGATCTTTATAGGCCATTTCTCCAATTTCCTCGGCATTATCCACATTAATATCTATTTCTTTTAATGTATGCGGAATATTTAATTCCTTCCTCAGATCGATTATATAATCGATAATAGCATCCGTACCTGGACTGTCCAATCCAAGTACCTTGCTTAAATGCACCATTCTATCTTCAATAGCTGCTTTGTTCTGTTTTAAAGCATATGGTAATATTATGGCATTGAGCAAACCGTGTTGTTTATTGTATAAGGCTCCCAATTGATGGGCAACGGAATGCACGGAGCCCAGTCCTTTTTGAAAGGCCGTTGCTCCCATAGAGGCAGCAACCAACATTTGTCCACGAGCCTCCAAATTTTTTCCGTCTTTCACTGCTATCGGCAGATATTTGGCAATAATGCGGATGGCTTCGATAGCAATACCTTCGGCCATTGGATGAAATCCCGGAGCGCCATATGCCTCAATAGCATGCACCATGGCATCTACCCCTGTCCAAGCAGTGATATGTGGTGGTAGTCCCAAAGTTAATTCAGGATCGGATATCACTATGGCCGGTAACATTTTGGGGTGAAATATAATCTTTTTGGAATGTAATTTCTCATCCAAAATAACCGATGCCCTACCCACCTCAGACCCAGTTCCGGCAGTTGTTGGGACGGCTATAATGGGAGCAATTCCGGCTAGGTCAGCATAACTCCAATTGTCGCCCACATCTTCAAAATCCCATAACGACCTAGTCTGTCCGGACATAAATGCGATTGTTTTGGCTGCATCTATTGCAGAACCACCGCCAAAGGCAATAACTCCATCATGTTTGTTTTTTACATAATGAGCCACTCCGTCGACGACATTCTTTTCGGTAGGATTTCCTTGAACAGCACTATAAACCGTAAAATTTAACCCGTCTTTTTTTAAGATGTTTATGGTATTTTCAACTATATCCAACTTTACCAAGCCCTCGTCGGTAACAAATAAAGGGTTCTTTATTCCCAAATTTTTGCATGCCTGTGATATCTCGTTTATTCTTCCATTTCCAAACCAGATGGTGGTAGGATAATTCCAATTTGTATTTCCTAATTGCATTAATTCCTATTTTTTAATTCAATAAATTGATTTATAAATTTTATTAGCCTTTTCGAAAATTAAACGACTTCACACGCGTAACATGGTCGTACCCAATTTTTGATAAAGTAACTCCCTTGCCCGAATTTTTAACCCCCGTCCAGGCCAAGGCAGGGTCCAAATAATCACAGCGGTTCATATACACTGTTCCGGTTTCAATTCTCCTTCCCAAATTAATAGCCCGATCCATGTCATTGCCCCAAATGGAAGCGGTAAGTCCGTATTGGGAATCGTTCATTAGCCTCAATGCTTCCTCATCGTTCTTTACTTTCATTATTCCAACTACAGGTCCAAAACTCTCCTCGCTCATTACATCCATACTATGATCCACATTCACTAAAACATGCGGAGATAAATACGGAGTATCTTTTTTGGAAGCCGCGAACAAGGATTCGTCCACCAAGGATTTTGCCCCTTTACCCAAAGCCTGTTCAATTTGTTTTCTTACGTAATTAGCTGCATCTGTCTTCACCATTGGCCCCAGATTAATCCCCGCATCCAAAGGATTTCCCAATTTATATTGTTTTGTAATGGCCACAAATCCATCAACAAACTTGTCGTAAAGGGATTCGTGGACATAAATCCTTTCTATACCGCAGCAGGATTGACCACTATTAAAGAATGCCCCGTCCACCAAATTTTCTACACTATTCTCCAAATTGGCATCGGCCATTACATATGCGGGATCTTTACCTCCTAATTCCAAACCACAAGGAATAAACTTATCCCGTAACGAATTTTGAACGGCTATTCCCCCCTGTACGGAGCCTGTAAAGTATACACCGTCTATTCTAGCATCGGCAATTAATTGAGCCGTATTTTTATGGTTAAGGTGCAATATTTGAAAAACTCCCTTAGGTAATCCGGCCTTCTCAGCTGCTTTGGCATATCGTTCCGCCACCAAAGGTGTCTGAAAAGAATGCTTAAGAACAACCACATTTCCTGCCATTAAAGCTGGAACTATTGCATTTACAGAGGTAAGGAATGGATAATTCCAGGGACTCAACACACTAACAACACCAATAGGCACACGGTCTACCCATCTATCATCCGGATTCTCGTCATCTACAACTTTATAGTCGTTTAAAGCCTCTTCCGCGGCTTCAATCATATAATGTGCACGATCCGCAAAGCCCTTAATCTCTCCCGGGGATTGACCTAGGGGTCTACCCATTTGCCAGGTAATTTCGAGGGCAATATCATTTTTATCCTGAACAATAGCCGCCACAAAAGCGGTTATATACTTTGCGCGCTCAGCAATGGATAGATTGGTCCATAGTGGTAAAGCACTTTTAGCTAAAATTAATGCCTGCTCAATATCTTTTGGGCCATGTTCTTCGGCAGTATAGTAAATAGTGCCGTCTATAGGTGATATGGTATTTATCATTTTTTTAAATTATTTCAAAATAACGTTTTAATTGCCAATCCGTTATGGCTCCAAGTTGTTGTTGATCTTCCCAAAGTCGGGTATACGCATAATGATCTACAAATATATCACCAAACAAGTCTCGTGCAATTTTTGAATTCTTAAATTTCTCGGCAGCATGTGATAAGGTCCTAGGCAACTGTAGTTCCTGAGGAAAATCCACATCGTAGGCGTTCCCATCCACGGCTTTAGTTGGTTCAATTTTATTCTCTATGCCCCATATCCCTGAACCTATGGCTGCTGCTAACGCCAAATATGGATTAATATCTGCTGCAGACACTCTATATTCCACTCTTTGGGATTTTTCCGACCCCGGAATAGCCCTAAGCGCACAGGTCCTATTATCCATACCCCAAGAGGCGGCCGTAGGCGCCCAAAAGCCAGGAATGAGTCGGGTATAACTATTACATGTAGAGGCTACCATGGCTAATAATTCAGGCATCAATTTTTGTTGCCCCCCAATAAACCACCGCATCACGTCTGACATTCCATGTTCCTTGCTTTTATCATAAAAGGCAGAGGAGCCATCCTTCTTTTGTAAAGAAATATGGATATGTCCCGATTGCCCTGGATAACTTGAAGACCATTTAGCCATAAAAGAGGCCATTAAACCACGCTGTTGTGCCCACACTTTTATAAAGTTTTTAAACAAGGCCCCATTATCGGCTGCCCTAAGCGCCTCAGAATATTCAAGAGCACCTTCTAGTACTCCCGCACCCGTTTCCGTGTGTAAGCCCTCCAAAGGCATACCCATCTCTTGGGAAAGGCCCATTATTTCGTGGTAAAAGTCCGCGTGGGTAGAACTTCGCAATATGGAATATCCAAAATTACCAGGTGTCATAGGTTCCAAATTATGGTAATTTTTATCGCGAATGGATTTTGGAGTCTCATTGAATAAGAAAAATTCGAACTCAAAGGATGAGCTTGCCGTAAATCCTATATCCCCAAGTCTATCCAATGTTTTACGCAGTATAGACCTTGGGCAAACACTGGCAGCTTTACTCTCTGAAAAATCAACTAAAAATATAACCGATTTATAATCTTCCGTTGGCAATATTCTCATACTGGCCGCATCTATGGTAGCATTTGCATCCGTAAAGCCATCTGCCCAACCCGTAAAGGAATCGTTCTTATATAAAACATCATTGGAGTCCCAACCAAAGATAACACTGCAAAATCCCAATCCCTTATCCAAAGCAGAAAGGAACTTTTTAGAATTTACGTATTTCCCTCGTAGTACGCCATCAACATCAACTACCGCCAATTTTATATTTTCAATTTGATGTTCACTAATATAATCTTTAACCGATTTGATGGTCATTTTTGGCTCTTCCTTCTTCATAGGTTTAAAAATTTTTATTGTTCTCTATTGGTCCTTTGCTTCTAATCTATTGATAGTTAAGGTGCAATTGACTACTTTTTGGTTGATTATTCGATTATTATTGTAATAACATAGTTTAAAAACCCCAGTGTATTTGCCTTATGGGAGTGGTTGTATATCTATGTTTTTACCAGCCGTACGGTACCAAGAATATCTTCCATAAAAATATTGCTTTATGCCCAGCTGGCGGAATAAAATTTAGTTTTTTACAAGTGCTTTTTTCGCTTCGTGCTCCAAGGCAAATTCTTCCTCCGGAGAGAGTATTAATCGATGCCTTCCTTTAAGTCCAAAGTATATCAATCCAATTATTAAATAGCCCATGGAAATAAAAACCGCTGTTCTATAGGATTGATCCTGTAGCTGAAAATATATAATAACACTTGCCAATAAAATAGTGGTCCAGGCACCAAATTTCCCAAAAGGACTAACATAGGGCCTTTCCAGTTCAGGTTTGTTTTTTCTCAACAACAAAAAGGAACCGCATTGTAGAATATAGGACAACATAGCGCTGAAAACAGCTATATTAAGCAATGCACCTCCTATAAAGACCTCACTTTCATTTCCGGCCAAAAATTTGGTAATCATCAAAACCACAAAACCAATCACCGATCCCAAAATCAAGGCGGTATAAGGTGTTTTTCTTTTGCTATGGGTAAGGGACAATATTACAGGGAAATAGCCTGCCCTGGACAGGGAATAAATCTGCCGCCCGAAAGCAAAAATTATGGTATGGAAGGATGCCAAGAGACCAATGGAAGCAACCAATGCCAAAAGTTTGGCTATGTTGTCACCGAACAGTACTTTGAATCCGTCCAATAAAGGCTCCCCAGATTGAGAAAGCGCAAAAGACCCCAATGGTATTGAAGCATTAAGCCAAAGGATTAAAAAGGCCGAAATAATCAGCGTAATAATCCCATAGGTCAACCCCTTGGGCATATCCCGTTTCGGATCTATCGACTCCTCGGCCGCCAATGGCAATTGTTCAATAGCCAAAAACAACCAAACCGCAAAGGGCATGGCTTTTAGGGCTCCTTCCCAGCCCAACGGGAATAATGAACCTCCTCCACCGGGCAAATGCTCGGCACTGCCATCAGCACCAGCTTTAATATCCAAGGCATAAGTGGTAAAATCGACACTTCCGATGGATGATACCCAAAAAATGCCCAAACAACCCAAAGCCAATAAGGTGAGCGTGACGGTGAATTTGAAAGAAAGTTCTACTCCTATTATATTCAGAAGGGTGAAGATGGTATAAAATCCGAACCACCAAAAGGGCAACATTTCCGGTGCAGTTTCAAAAATGCCCTGCATATAATTACTTAGAAAAAAAACTATTACAGCAGGTGTAAGTATAAATTCCAGGTTTTCTACCAGGCCAGTAAAGAATCCACCCCAGGGTCCCATGGCCGATCTGGCAAAAGAATATGCTCCTCCAGTATGTGGAAGGGCAGGAGACATTTCTGCAACGCTCTGGGTAAGCCCAACATACATTATGGCCACAATACACGTAGCAACGAACATACCACCCCATCCTCCTGAAGCCAGACCTAAGTTCCATCCAGAAAAATGTCCAGATATCACCGCTCCTACACCCAAGGCCCATAAGGACCAAACACCAGCATGGCGTTTAAGTTCCCTGGATTCAAAATAGGATTTGTCCATTTTTTTATACTTCACTCCTTTGCCCATATCTATTTATCTTGGTTTTTGATTGAATTATATATTTTTAAACTAAAAACTAATATACTATGAAATAGAAAAAATATCTCTCCATAAACTAGAAAAAGGATTTATTTTTTAAGAAAAAAACCATAGGGAAGGAATCCCTATGGTCTATAAGATTCATAATAAACTTTACTTAATTGTCCATTTAATTATTACTGGCAACATCCCACCAAAGTCTGGTATTTAAGTCATCTCCTCCCATTCTGGTGACTGCTTGTTGGTAATTTGCATTATTTGTTGATTTAACCTCGTTAGGAAATTGAAACCTTACAGGGACCAATTTATCATTACCTGCATCTATACCGGGAACAACTTCTGGCATTCCGGTACGCCTCCAATCCGACCAAGCTTCAAAACCGGTATAAAACAAGGATATCCATTTTTGTAAGGCCACTTTTTCCAACTTTTCATCTGCTGTTCCGGAATAAGCTACAGCCAGCTGGGCTATATAACCATCTAGGTCGAAGCTTTGCAAATCAGCAGCGATCTCGTTCCAACCGCCAGCATTTATTCTTTCCAAATAATATGAAAATGAGGCTCTAATGCCATTCTCATAATACGTTGCGGCATCGCCGATGGTAATGAAATTTCTTTCCCTAGCTTCTGCCAAGATAAATTGAAGCTCAGAATAATCCATTATTATCGTCTGGGATGCCGTTGCCGAAGCCAGTTCTACATTACACGCCCTACAACCAAGAAGGATACCGATCCTGGAAATAAAATTGGACCCTACTTCATCGGGGTTTCCAGATGGACTATAACTTAAAGCTGCCTCATCGTCCAAGCCATTGGGCATGCCCACATAATCGTCCAAATTATCGGAATATATACCTTTTCCCGAATTGGAAGTGGGTTGGGCAAATACGATAAGTCTTCTGTCGTTTAACTCCTTAAGTCTAGTTTCCAGTGTAAGACTTAATCTAACCTCATCAAAACTCCCTGAGCGGGTATCATATTTGGGTTGGGGATTATCCGGATTCCATTGTAACAATGCCGCATCCCCATTACTGTTAAATATGGGATAAGTCGTTAAATCTCCCATAATCTCCGACATTCCAGCAACAGCCTTTGCGTTATCCACATCACTGATCCTCATCAACAAACGAAGTCGGAGTGAATTGGCAAATTTTCTCCATTTAAGTACATCGCCCCCGTATAATATATCACCGGATATATTATCTGTTCCAGTCAATGCGGCATTGGCAGTTTTTAAGTCGGCCAAAATACCATCGTATATTTCCGATTGTGGTGTAAATTCAGGTGTATTATTATCATCGATAATACCTTTTATAGCGTCTGTGTATGGCACATCTCCATAAGCATCTGTTAAATAAGAATAAATCCACGATTTTACGATCAGTCCTACGCCATAATAATTTTGACGATCAGGATTTTCTTGGTTATCGCGAATAATATTTTCAATATCCCTCAAACCATCGTATCCGGAATTGTATGGGTCGCTTGTAGGCGACCAATTGTATCTATCACCAGAAGTAAATTGAAGTCGAGCCCCATATTGTACTACGGTAAAGCCTTCTTCCCATCCTTGATTCCCCCAATTATAGGCCATTTGCCTTAAAACCCCTGGCAAAAGCAATTCTGAAGAAGCTTGTTCAGGAAAGTTAGGGTTTTTATTTATTTCTTCGAAGTCTTCAGTACAACCCATAAAAGTCGCCAAAAGAAGCATCATGAAGAAACCCTGTTTTGAAATATGTATGTTTTTCATCTTTTATGCAATTAAAAATCGATTTGTAAATTTAGCGTGTATGTTTTAGTGCTGGGATAGGACATATTTTCTATTCCCGGCTGTAAAGTACCCCCGGAAACGGAGACCGTTTCTGGATCAAAATGCGGGTTATCCGTCCAAAGCACCAAATTTCTACCAGTAAGTGATAATCTTGCCTTGCTTATTGGCAGTTTATCAATAATTCGGGCTGGCAGTGTGTAACCCATAGAAACTTCCCGCAATTTGGTATAGGAAGCATCGTACTTAGCCGCTTCCACATTATCCCGTTCATAATAACGGTTGTTGTATGTCCTTACATCCACATTGGTGGTGTTTGGCGTATATACTCCAGGAGAAGTTTGCACTACACCTTCGGCCACAATCCCGGTTTCCCTACCTACTAAGGTCTCTTTTAATTGCCCAGAAGTAGAACCTATTGTTTTAGTTCTTGACACTACTATTCCTCCCTGCCTTATATCGAACATAAAACCTAAATCTAAAGCCTTATATTTAAAGCTATTGAGTATTCCTAGGGTATAATCGGGAGCATAATCACCTTGATACACCAAATCATCTGTCCTAGCAGGAATACCATCTGAATTTACAATTTTTTGTCCAAAATACTCGCTATTGGCATCTTCCACACGTTGAAACCCTCTACCGTAAATAGCACTAATAGAACCGCCTTCCCTAGCTTGAATAAATACACTGTTCCTTTCTGTAAGGGTATAATCTATTCCTCCCAAATCGGTAACCTCACTTCTGTTTCTTGAATAATTGAACATAGTGTTCCAAGTAAAATTCTCTGTTCTTACAGGAATAACATTCAATATTGCCTCAAAACCATAATTTCTTACTTCCCCGGCATTGATCAATTTACTGGTATATCCGCTGGATATATCCGTGCTTATAGGTATAATTTGGTTTTTGGTTCTACCGTCATAATAGGTGGCATCCAAATTAAGCCGACTTTGAAACAGACGAATATCGGCTCCAATTTCGTAAGACGATGTAATCTCCGGTTTCAAAACAGCATTGGGAATTAATGAAGATTCAGTTAAAATTGGATTATCGCCAAAAGGTGTTTCATTGGTGAAAAAGCTAGACAGTTTATAAGGATCCGTATCATTTCCAACCTCCGCATAAGCGGCCCTTAATTTTGCAAAGGACACGAATTCGGGCATTTCAAACATATCACTTGCTATGGCACTCAAGGTTGCAGAAGGATAAAAATAGGAATTGTTATCCGTAGGCAAAGTACTGGACCAATCGTTTCTTCCTGTTATATCCAAGAAAAGTAAATTATCATAAGCAAACCGGGCAAAACCGTAGAGACTATTAATTCTCTTCTGTTGATTGTTTGTGTTAACCTCCAATGGCTTTCTTGTATTATTAAAGGAATATATCCCAGGATTAATCAATTGAGGGGCTACCGTTTGGGTATAATCCTGTCTTTGACGAAATTGGTTTCCACCACCTGATATATTAATGTTCCATTTTTCGTTGAAGGTTTTATCATAAGACAAAAGGAAGTCTGTATTGGACTCCTCAAAAAACACATTATCCTCCCTATAATATCCTAATGGGAAACGTTGGGTACTAAACGCTCTTTTCTTGGTCCTTAAATCACGGTAGAAATCCCTACCTGTCCTAACCATTAAATTCCAATTGTCGTTTATAGCATAATTAGCACTGACATTTCCATATACCCTATCCTTATTTTGTGAATTTGTATTCTCATAGACATTAAAGAAAGGGTTGTCATGATAATTATAGTTATAGTTAAACTGCTGTAAATCTTCCCTTCCAGGCATCCAATAATCGCGCATACTATTGGTATTTAACTGTCTACCATACCAAATAAAGAGGTACATAATGCTTTCTGTACCGTAACTCAAGGATGGCCTGTTACCACTATCCGCCTTAATATAATTAACGTTGGTGTTAATTGTTAATTTATCGGTTAGGTTAAGCCCTGCACTTAAGTTAAAAGTATTTCTCGTAAGATCGGTATTTGGAACAATACCTTCTTGATCCAAATTTTGGTAGGAAAACCTAATATTCCCCAAGTCCCCTGATTTAGAAATGGCAATGCTATTGGTCTTCGTATAACCTGTATTGAAGAAATCCATGGTATTATCTGGCATGGAAACCCATGGTGTAGGAGTTATTGGTGAATTGCTCACCAAGTAGTCTCCCCCTCTTGTTCCATCGGCTCTAGGTGAATCAAATTGCGGTATCATTAGTCCTGTATCCAATCTAGGCCCCCAACTTTCATCTACACCGTCGGCAATACCGCTTCCACTACCATCAACAAAAGCAAACTGCTGGTTGTTACCTTGACCATATTCATTTTGCCAATCTGGTAAGAGCAATACACTTTCCATGGTAATACCGGAATTAATGGAAATGCCTAATTGTCCTTTTTTACTATTACCTTTCTTTGTAGTTATGATAATTGCACCGTTTGCAGCTCTAGCTCCATATAATGCCGCAGCAGCAGGTCCTTTAAGCACGTTAATGGATTCTATATTCTCAGGATTTATTTCTGAAGCACCATTGCCGTAATCCACATCCTGCGTCCCAGAACCGCTAGATCCAACAATTGAATTACTTATAGGAGTTCCATCCACAATAAACAATGGGGAGTTTCCATTAATGTTCAATGAGGCATCACCTCGTATAGATACTCTGGCAGACCCACCCAATCCAGAAGGACTGTTGGTAATCTGCAATCCAGCAACTTTCCCAGAGATACCATTTAATAGATTAGGTTCCTTTGAAGAGGAAATCTGATCGGCATCCAACTCCTGGGATGCGTATCCCAAGGATTTTTTTTCCCTCTTAATACCTAAAGCAGTTACTACGACCTCACTTAAGCCTGTGGCACTCTCTTCTAAAGTAATGGAGACATTTTCTTGTCCATTTACGGAAACTTCCTTGGTGGTGTACCCTATATAGGAAATAACAAGAACAGCATTTTGACTATTTACATTAATAGTAAAATTACCATCAAAATCGGATTGGGTGCCGTTTGCCGTTCCTTTTTCCAGAACGTTAGCCCCTGGCAACAGACTTCCTTCGCTGTCAACAATGGTCCCATTTACCACAAACTGCTGATAGACCTTAACCTTTTTTACATCAATCTTGGTTTGGGAAGGAATATCATTTTCAGGCTTAAGAACAATCTGTTTATCCAATACCTCGTAAGTAATATCCATTTTGGAAAAAAGCCTTTCCAAAATAGAGGTTACCAATTCTTTATTTGCACTTACAGAGACAATTTTCCTATAATCTACCTCCTTGTCGTTGTACATGAATTTGAATTCTGTAAGTGACTCAATTTTGTTCAATACATTTTCGAGACTTACATTTTCGAGATTCATTGTAATTTTGGTCTTTTGACCATAAGTTTCGTTGGCATGAATTTGAAAAAACGAAACAATCAAGACTAATAATGTAGTAAGTTTCATTTTCAAATCATATTGTAGCCGAAAACGGGATTCCCCCCCCGGCTTAATTAAGTTTTTCATATTTTTGTAGTGTGTTAGTGGTTAATTAATTTAATCACATTCTATCGGGAGGTGTTGGCGCACTTTCCGATTTTTTTTTTGCCCCTTTGCTGTCATTACAATATTAATTTAAGCGTTTAAGCCAATACTCTGTGATTTGTATAAATAAAGAAGATTTTAATTCATTGGCGGTTGGTTAATTAGTTAATAATTATTTGTCTGTTGTTGATTTTATAATCTATTTCGTAGGACTCATTGAACGTTCTAAATACTTGATCAATGGTTTCAATATCAAAACTTGCTGTAAACATTTCATTGTCCAAACCTTTGTTATTGTTGGTAATATCTACATTATAATGGCGCTCCAATTTTTTAACAATGTTCTTAAACGGCACATGTCTCAATATAATTTTCCCATTCAACCAATCGGTATGCATTGCTATATCGGCCTCTGCAATAGATATTTGCTTATTGTGCTTATTCCATTCCGCCTTATATCCAGGCTTTAACAAAGAAGAATTGGAAGAATCATAATTCGCATTACTTTCATAAACCGAAACGGAGCCCTCGACTAATGTTGTATTTACAAATTGATCTTCGGGATAAGACGACAGATTAAATTTGGTACCCAATACTCTTACGTTAAGTTCATCCGCATTTACAATAAATGGATGCAACTTGTCTTTCGCCACCGTGAAGAAAGCTTCTCCATTCAGAAAAACTCGTCTATTATCACCTTTTATAAATTGTACTGGATACTTAAGGGATGTTCCTGAGTTAAGAATTACTTGGGTTCCATCGGACAATACAATATCAAACCTTTTCCCATAAGGAACCGTAAGCGTATTATAAATCAATTCTTCTTTGGCACTTCCAGTGTTTTTATAAACCAATTGTCTTCCCTTTTGTGCTCCTAACACATTTCCTTCCGAATCCACTACCCTTGCCGTCCCGTTTTCAGAAATTATTTCCAATGTGCCGTCATTCAACTGCAATGTAATGGCATCTTCAGAAGTCATGGGCACTTGGCTAGGCACAATAAAATAATCTTTAAATAAATAGGCGCCTCCTATTAGCAAAACTAAAACTGCAGCGTATTTTAAGGTAGTTAATAAAAATCGGCTCTTATTTTTTTTAGTAGCCTGCTTGTCATCTATAATACTATTATAAACCTGATCTATATCAGATACAGATTCATCAAATGAGGAAGCTACATATTTAGCTTTGATGGAATAGAATTTTTTGGCATTTTGATCCGACGAAGTAATCCAAACTTCAACCTCCTTTTCTTCTGCCGAAGTAGTTGCCCCATTAAGGTATTTGGAAATTTTTTTATCTGTCATCGTCCCAAGTATACTAATAAGACGACTCAAAAAGGATTTACACCTAGTACTAACTAAAAAAATTATTGGGAAATCGTTATATACTCCCTTAAATGGAGCTTCATATGTTTCAGGGCACTTGCAATGTGGTTGTCTACAGTCTTATGTGAAATCCCCATTTGCGCTGCTATTTCACCATGTTTCAAGCCCTCGAATCTGCTTTTTTTGAAAACATTTTTACATTTTTCAGGTAACAATTCTATGCTGCGCATAATTTTGCTTTCCAATTCATTTTCAAGCAAAAGTGAGGCTGCATCATCCTGAATGAACTGACGTTGAATTTCAGACTTAATTAAAAAACGTTGATCTAAGTAATTCCTTTTAACCTTTTCATGCTTTAATTGATCCAGACAGGAATTCTTGGTCACACTATATAAGTAACTATTAATATTAGTCACTTCCTTTAGTCCACCCCTATTTTCCCAAATTTTCAAAAATACATTCTGAACGATGCTTTCCGCCTCTTGGTGGTACACCAAATATCCTTTTGCAATGTGTACAAGTTTGGAGTAGTAAAGCCTAAACAAGGTCTCAAATGCACATTTCTCCCCCTTTTCCAAAAGGGAAATAAAATATTCATTGTTGACAATAGGTTGGCCTTTTTTCAACTTATCAATGGATTTAAATCTTAGGTTCAAGCATTACACCTACCATGGTAAGCGCATTTTTTTGCAATGGTATGTACTACAGATTTAACTTATTTTACCTCATCGCCAATCTACTCCGCCTATCATTAAATTTAAGTAAAACACCATAAAAACTTCCAACCCGCTGCTCTTATAGCACAGTAATTAAGTCGGGGGATTTATTAATATCACCCCAATTTAACAAATAATTACAATTTAACCAAAGATTGTATTTCCTAATATCCTAAATCGATATTGATTTTGAGCCTTCCTAAATTTAGGGTGATTAATTACCTATTTCGGCAATTTTCACAGGTCTTTTTTCCTTTAATGATTTAATGGCTGCCAGTCCGATCTGAAGGGACAACAACCCATCATTACCATTCACTGGCACGGCTTCACCATTTTTTAAACTCTTCACATAGCTGGCCATTTCCGATTTATATGCTTCAGCATATCTCTCCAAAAAAAAATGCAGGGGAAGTGCCCCTAGTACACCCTTGTTTGTATAAAGCCGATGTGAGTCTTCATAATTATTATCCGCCTGTACCATTCCCTTAGACCCAAACACCTCTATTCTTTGATCGTAACCATAGGCAGCCTCCCTACTGTTGTCTATAACCGCCATAGTGCCATCCGTATAGGTCAAGGTAACTACCGCCGTGTCTATATCCCCAGCCTTACCAATGGCTGGATCCACTAAAACAGCTCCTTTAGCATATACCTCCTCTATTTCCTTGCCAACCACAAAACGCGCCATGTCAAAATCGTGAATGGTCATGTCCAAAAAGAGACCTCCTGATTTTTCAATATAACTCACCGGTGGCGCACCTGGATCTCGACTCGTAATTTTTACCAAGTGGGGCTCCCCTACGGCGCCCTCCATTACTGATTCATGAACCTTACTAAACTCTTTATCGAACCTACGGTTAAAACCTAACATCAACTTAATATTGGCTTCCTTTACCACTTTCAAGACCTCAACCACCCTTTGCATAGATAGGTCCAAAGGTTTTTCACAAAAAACATGGACACCTGCTTTCGCAGCCATTTCAACATAATCGGCATGGGTATCCGTAGGAGAACAGATCACAACGGAATCGAAAGGAGCAACAACCAACAAATCCTCATAAGTAGCTGTAATATGAGGTATGTTCTTTTCTTTTGCATATTCCCTACATTCAGCCATTGGGTCCATAACGGCAACCACTTCTACATCTTCCATCAGAAGCAAGTTCTCCAAATGGATCTTTCCTATCCTTCCCAAACCTGCTACAGCGAATTTAACTTTTGTCATAAATTTATATTTATAAATGATAGTTTCATGAATGTTTAATTGACTAAAGCCCCAAGGATTTAATATAATCCCTATTGGCCTGTGCGCATATTTTTGGGTTTCCCATGCCTGGCAAAATATCCTGCTCAACCACGATCCAATCGTTGTATTTCAATTCTTCCAACAATTTTACTATGGATTGAAAATCCACGGACCCCTTTCCCAGTTCGCAAAACACTCCTCTTTTAATAGCATCGAAGTAGTCCCCATTTACCGCTCGCGAAGCCTGGGACGCTAGAGGACTATAATCCTTGAAATGAACATGCCATATTCTTTTACCATATTTTTTTAGGGCAGCTACCGGATCTCCACCGCCAAAAGCGTAATGACCCATATCCAAACACAATCCCAATAATTGTGGATCCGTCAAAGTCATAAGCCTATCTATTTCCTCCGGGGTTTCAACATATCCAGCACAATGATGGTGGAACACTGTTCTAATACCAAAAGCATCCTTCACTGCCTTTGCAATCTTTTCTGCTCCTGCAGCATAAACCCTCCATTGAACCTCTGAGAGGCTCATTTGGGAGGTAATTCTACCCGCATTATTGGTGCGTTCCGGAACAGATCCGTTATCATCGGCCAATACAATAAAAGAATTTTTATAACCGGCATTGAACATGAGCTCGGCCACTTTTAGTGCAGCAACTACACCTTTGTCATGATTGTCCTCCTTGACCAAAGCTACTGGAACAAAAGCGCCCAATAAATCCAAATGCCTTTTATCCAATTCAGCCTTTAACCGGTCAGGAGTGGTGGGCATATATCCCCAATCCCCCAATTCGGTACCTATATAACCTGTTTCCTTAATTTCATCCAATACCTGTTCAAAACCAATCTCTTCGGATTTTTCTTCTAGGTCAAATTCCAAGGCGCCCCATGAGCAAGGAGCATTAGCGATTTTCATCATTTTATAATCCTATTAAAATTTTCTAGACCAAATGTTCGGCCATCTTTCTATTATAACCTTGGTCTGGGTAAAGAATTCTATGGCATGCTTACCCTGCCCGTGCAGATCTCCAAAAAAGCTATCCTTCCAACCACTAAATGGGAATTGGGCCATTGGAGCCGCAACTCCTATATTTATTCCAATATTCCCAGCATCCGCCTCATTTCTAAACCTTCTGGCATTGGCACCACTACCGGTAAATAAACAAGCCATGTTGCCATAATTCCCGCTATTTACAAATTTCAGGGCATCATCTATATTCTTCATGGATATCAAACTCATTACTGGACCAAAAATTTCAGTTCCAATAAGTTCCTTATCCAAGGCCACGTCCTCCAAAATGGTAGGATTCAGGAAATTACCCTTCTCATAGCCTGAAATGGACGCATTTCGCCCGTCCAAAAGCACTTTGGCGCCCTCATCGATTCCTTTTTGAATTAATCCTGTTATCCTTGTCTTACTTTCGGGAGTAATTACAGGTCCCATATTTATCTCCCTATCTAGGCCATAACCCGTTGTTCGGGCTTTGACAGTTTCATATAGCGCATCCTTTATTTGTCTTTTATGATCATCAACTGTAATAATGGTCGACGCCGCCAAACACCTCTGGCCTGCACATCCATAAACGGAATCCGCTATTATCTTGGCAGACATTTCTATATCTGCATCAGGCAGTACCACCACTGGATTTTTAGCTCCACCTTGAGCCTGTACTCGCTTACCATTGGCCGTACCCTTGGAATAAATATATCTGGCTACTGGAGTACTTCCAACAAAACTCACTGCTTTAATGGCGGGGTGTTCCAAAATTGCATCTACTGAATCCTTACCACCGTGTACTAGGCTCACAAGACCCTTTGGCATATCCAATTGATCGATAAACTCAAATATCTTCATCATGGTCAAGGGTACCTTCTCGGAAGGTTTTACTACAAAGGCGTTACCCGTTGCAATTGCATAGGGTAAGAACCAGAAAACGATCATACTTGGAAAGTTGAATGGGGTTATACAAGCTGCAACACCCAAGGGTTGCCTAATCATCATTTCGTCTACACCTGTAGCTATATCTTCAATAACATCACCCGCCATTAACATTGGAGTACCACAAGCTACTTCAATATTCTCTATAGCTCTCTGAATTTCCCCAACAGATTCCCCGTATGTTTTGCCAGATTCCTTGGTAATAATCTCCGCAAGGTCTTCGGTATTTTCCTCCATTAGGGTTTTTAAGCGATATAGTACCTGAACCCTTTTTATTACGGGAACCTTACTCCATTCCTTATAGGCCTTGGATGCGGACGATACTGCCAAATCTACATCCTTTTGTGTACCAGGTCCGTAAGGTACCTTTGCCAAAACCTCTTGTGTTGCAGGGTTTATAATGTCTATTGTTTCTTTGGAGGTGCTTGGGGTCCAAACACCATCGATATAATTTTTTAGAATTTCCATTTTTTTAATGTTTAATATTTTTGATTATAGTGCTCCTATTGATTGTTCCAGAGCAAAACATAGATTAGAATAGTTACCGCGCATAACCCAATGGACATGGGTATGGTATATTTCCAGGTGGTCAGATTTACTGCTCCGACATCCGTAATTTCATACTTGTTATTATTGGGATAGAAGTAGGATACAGAATACATAATGGCTACGTTCAACAAGAATTCTATCCCCCATAAATGTACAAAATGTATGCCGTGAGAGGTATATCCCCAAGTCATAAAAATATAAAAAGTTAGTCCGAAAAGCAGGGCCACTTTAGCACCCATTGCCGAGACTTTTTTCATAAAGAAACCCGCCAATAAAATAGAAGCTATAGGAATAAAGAATATTCCGTTGAGCTCTTGTAGCAATTGATATAAACCATCGGAAGCATTGGCCACCATCGGGGCAGCAAATATGGCCACAACGGCTAAAATTGCAGAGGTCACCTTTCCAATCTTTACCAATTTGTTATCGCTGACATTTTTCGCAATATGTTTCTTATAAATGTCTATACTGAACAAGGTAGCCACAGAATTCAATACAGAATTAAAGGTACTCAGTACTGCTCCCATTATTACGGCCGCAAAAAAACCAATTAACCAAACAGGTAAGACCTTCTTAACCAATTGAGGGTAAACGGAGTCCTGCTGGTCAAAGTAAGTGTCCTGAAAATAATAGTAGCAAATAACTCCGGGCAACACAATTATCAGGGGTATCAATATCTTAAAAAGACCTGTTATTAAAAGACCTTTTTGGGCTTCCTTCAAGTTTTTAGCTCCCAAGGCCCTTTGGATTATAGTTTGGTTCATCCCCCAAAAATAAAGCTGATTAATAATCAAGCCCGTAAACAAAACTTCGAAAGGCAATACAGAGTCCCTTGCCCCCACTACGTTGAATTTCTCCGGTGCATAATTATAAACCTTTACCAATCCGTCCCAGATGTTATTATCTCCAATGGCCATCAAGGCCAATATTGGTATTAAAAGACCTCCCAATAAAAGTCCAAATCCATTAATGGTATCGGAATAGGCTACGGCCTTTAAACCTCCAAATATGGCGTATATAGACCCTATAACACCAATAATGACTACTGTAATCCAGAGCCCTTCGGATTTACTGACCCCTAGTGCCTCCGAAACACCAAACAGACTTTCAATACCTATTGCTCCTGAGTACAAAACAATGGGAAGTAAGGTAACCACAAAAGAAAAGATCAGAATGGCGGCTACCATAGTCCTTGTTAACCCATCAAATCTACTTTCCAAAAATTGCGGTATGGTGGTCAATCCCATTTTTAGATACTTGGGAACAAAAAAAATGGCTGCAATTACTAGGGCTATAGAAGAGGTAACCTCCCAGGCAATTACAATAAATCCATTGACGTATGAATTACCGTTCATCCCAATAAGATGTTCCGAGGAAATATTGGTCAGCAACATGGAACCCGCAATTACGATTCCTGTTAAACTTCTACCTCCCAAGAAATAACCATCGGACGATGTTAAATTTGTCTTTCTAAGGCTGTACCAGGTAAAAAAAGCAACTCCTCCAGTAAAAATAAGGAATGTAGTTAAAATAATAATGAGTTCGGAATTCATAAGGCTGGTTGGTTATGGTCTATAAATAATATTTTTGGGTTTTCTTATTTTCCCTATAGGTTTCCAAAGATTTTTTGACTTCACTTTTCTCTGATACCTCGGCTACCGCTACATCCCACCAAGCAAATCCTGGGACAGCTTTTTTACGATCCACCTCAATATAGATTACTGTGGTCTTGTCTATGGTTTTTGCCTTTTTAAGGGCTGCATTTAATTCCTTTACATTTTTCACTTTAATGACATGGGCTCCCATACTCGCCGCATTGGCCGCATAGTCTATGGGCAACAATCCTCCGTCCAATTGATCGGTCTCCTCGTTGCGATACCTGTAGTAGGTGCCAAAACCTTCACTTCCCAGAGAACTGGACAGGCTTCCTATACTGGAATAGCCATCATTGTTCAATAAAACAATAGTCAGTTTCTGTTTTTCTTGGATTGATGTTACTATCTCCTGAGACATCATTAGGTAACTGCCATCGCCCACCATCACATATATCTCGCTTTCCGGACGCGCCATTTTTGCACCTAAACCACCAGCAATCTCATAACCCATACAGGAATAACCGTATTCTAGATGAAAGCCTTTGGGGTTTCTAGTCCTCCATAACTTATGAAGGTCACCTGGTAAACTCCCTGCTGCACAAAGTACTATATCTTCAGGGTTGGAAAATGAATTTACAGCTCCGATCACTTCCCCTTGGAATGCAGGTACCTCATTCTTTTCAGCATAGATATTCGCTACAAATTGATCCCAGCTCTTGTTGAATTTCTCCACTTTTTCACGGTAATCCCCACTAACTTTGTAATTGGACAGTTCCCTGTCCATTGTTTCTAATATAGCCTTGGCATCCCCTACCAAAGGAAGTGCTCCGTGCTTAAAAGAATCGAATTCCGTAATATTTATATTGATAAAACGGACCTTGGGATCCTGAAATGCGGATTTGGAGATAGTAGTAAAATCGCTATATCTTGTACCTACCCCAATCACTAGGTCGGCTTCTTTTGCAATTTCTATGGCTCCGGGCGTTCCTGTTACCCCGGCAGCTCCTAAATTCTGTGGCTCGTTATAATCCAAGGAGCCCTTGCCTGCAAAGGTTTCGGCCACTGGAATCCCCGTTCTATTGACCAATTTTTTTAATATTGCCGTAGCATCACTATAAATAGCACCACCACCAGCAATAATCATAGGCCTTTTGCTTTCTTTGATCTGTTCAATTGCCCTTGTCAATAGGGTTTGATCTGGCATGGTCCTCCCAATATGCCAAACCCGCTTCTGGAACATTTCTACAGGAAAATCATGAGCCTCCGCCTGCACATCCTGTGGAATGCACAAGGTAACAGTTCCCGTTTCGGCCTGTGAAGTCAATACCCTCATTACTTCTGGCAAGGAGGTTATTAGTTGTTCCGGCCTATTGATCCGGTCCCAATATTTGGAAACAGGCTTAAAGCAATCATTGACAGAAATATCCTGAGTAACATTGGATTCCAATTGTTGTAATACCGGAGCAACCTGTCTAGTAGCAAATATATCTCCTGGAATCAAGAGGATAGGAATCCTATTAATAGTGGCTGCCGCAGCACCAGTGAGCATATTGGTAGCTCCGGGCCCTATAGAAGAAGTACAGACAAAGGTTTGCAATCTATTTTTTACTTTGGCAAAGGCTGCCGCAGCATGTACCATTCCCTGCTCGTTCCTAGCCACATAATATGGAAAATCCAGGTTTTGATGCAATGCCTGTCCTATTCCCGCTACGTTCCCATGCCCTAAAATTCCGAAACAACCGGCAAAAAATTGGTTCTGAACCCCATCGCGTTCCACATATTGGTTCTTTAGATATTCTATTGTGGCTTGGGCCACCGTAAGTCTTTTTGTTTTCATCGTTTTATAAATTAAAATCCGCCTTTCTGCTTTATAAAGTCCATGGATTCTTCCAAGGTGGGCATAAAGTTGGCACAACCTTTTTTGGTGACAACTTGAGCGCCACTAGCATTGCCCATTCTGCACGCCTTTTTTAAATCCCAACCTTGTAGTATTCCATATAAAAAACCACTGGCAAATGCATCACCGGCTCCCAATACATTTAAAACCTCCACTGGAAATCCAGGAACATCCTCTCGGGAACCATCTTTTTGGTATATACTGGCACCCTTCTCTCCCCGCTTTACGATCAGCGTCTCTATACCGGAAGAAAGCAATTGTTTTATAGAAACATCTATATCCCCTTTTATTTCCGGTGCGGAAATCTGTTGTTCCTTAATCGTGACTTGAGAAGAATCGATCAGGGTGGCGGCAAGAATCTCCTCTTCCGTACCAATGGCCATTTTTACTCTGGGCAGAATAGCCCTAACGGTTAATCCAAACGCCCTGTAATCGTGCCATTGGTCTGCTCTAAAATCCAAATCGAGCACTACCTCCACATCGTTCCTGTTGGCTATTTCAGTAGCATAAAAGGTAGCACTCCGCGTAGGTTCTACATTTAAGGCAGTACCATTGATCAATAAAATTTTATAGTCTGGAATATTGGATTTGTCCACATCATCAATATCCACTTGGCTATCAGCCGCATTATCCCTGTAATAGACCAACGGGAATTTATCCGGAGGTTCAATTCCCAGGACAACCGCACTACTCCTAGTACCATTTTTTACAGGAATACAATGGGTGTTGACACCCTCCCCATTCAAGAAATTTAAGATAAACTCACCAACCTTGTCATTACCTACCGCGGTCAAGAGACTGGCATTGACACCCAATCTCGCACACCCTACGGCAATATTTAGGGGAGATCCTCCCACAAAGGCATCAAACCCCTTAATATCATTAAATGGCGAACCAATATTTTGTGAATAAAGATCAATACTAGATCTTCCAAACGTGATTACATCAAACTTTTTATCGCTCATTTCCAATTATTGTTTATTCATTTCCGCCGTTACCAATGGCAATCGTTTATCTTTTGATGTCCATGAATCATAGATCCACTCATGGTCAGGGTCTGTGGTATTGGCCAAACATTGGTCTGTACCTGCCAAGAAATTTAAGTAGTAGCAGTGAAAACCATGCTCCGCTACCACAGGATGAAACCCTTTGGGTATCATCACTACGTCATTGTGCCTAGGCCTCACGATCTCGTCCAAAGACCTATCCTTGGTATACACCTGCTGTATGGCATATGCTTCCGGCTTTTGAAACTTATAGAAATACGTTTCCTCCTGTATTGGCTCCAACACATTGCCCTCCGCATCAACAATTCGTTCATCATGTTTGTGGGCAGGGAAAGAACTCCAGTTACCAGAGGGAGTGTATACCTCACGTACTACTATATTACTACAACCAAAACCCGGTGGCACCAGATCATTGAATTGCCTGGTAGCATTGTCCCCTCCGAAAATAACCACGGGTGTATCCTCTGGGGTCACGAATTTTGCGGGAAAATCCTCCTCAACCTTGCACCAACCACAACCAATATCCAAAGTATCGCTCATAGCCGTTAATGTAAATTTGCTGTTTCGTGACAGATATAGGGTATGGGCCACCCCACTAAACACATCCTTTCTGCCATTTTTTGTTTCCCAGTTACCCTTATTGCTTTCCACTTTAAAATTACCGCTCAATAGCACTATCACCATTTCATTATCCTCGGTATCGTGTTGCCAAGTTTCACCTTTGGACATTAACCTCGCTTCAAAATTCAGATATTTCCAGTTGGCCGATTCCGGTGTAATTTGATGATAAACACCTGTTTTGGATTTTGGTTTTAGCTGCAAATGTGAATTATGTTCCATAATTTTTTATTTTAAAATTTCAAGTCGCTTACTTTCCCTGTTGCGCCCAAGAGATCAAACTTTTCCAACATAAATTTTTCGTACTCCTTCATATAGGTCTTCCCTGGAATTACAGGGTCGAAAAGCTCGGGAGTATCCCTAAAGAATTCCCTATGCACTCGGGTCCACAATAATCTAGTATCTGTTGCAATATTGATTTTGCACACTCCATAGGCAATAGATTTCACAATCTCTTCCGGCGAAACTCCTGATGCACCTTCATTTAACTGCCCTCCAGCCTTGTTGATGCGATCTATTTCCTCGAAATTAACGGCAGAGCCGCCATGCAACACTATAGGGAATTTGGGCAATCTCTGCTGAATCTCTTCCAATATTTTAAACTGAATACCATCACCCCCAGAAAATTTATAGGCTCCATGACTAGTGCCTACGGCTACTGCCAAACTATCGCATCTTGTTAATTCCACAAATTCCTGTACCTCTGACGGCTGAGTGTATTTGGCGTATTTTTCATCTATTGATAAATCATCTTCCACACCACTCAGTACCCCTAGTTCCGCCTCAACAACAATATTTTTTTTATGTGCCTCCTCCACCACTGCTTTAGTCCTTATTACGTTCCCATTAAAACTATCATGGGAGGCATCGATCATAATGGAGGTGTAATCGTTGGACTGTATAGCATTAAAGGCATGTTCCTCATTTCCATGATCCATATGAACCGAGTACACCGCTTTGGGGTATATTTTGGAAGCCGCTTTGATCATAGCCACAAGCATTTCAGGATGCGCATAGTTCCTTGCTGCCGGTGTAATTTGAACCATAAACGGAGCATTGGCTTTTTCCCCTGAACTAAAAAGCCCGAGGACCTGTTCCATGGTAAAAACATTGACGGCTGGAATGGCATATTGGCCATAACAGTGTTCAAAAAATATCCTGGGTGATACGTGCATGCCAAATTTTGTTACAATTATCCAAAGTCTAAAACAACTGATACAAATAACAATAAATTATTGATGTTCCGAAGAAATCTAGATCAAAAGTCTATGCAAAGGTTTGCATAATAATAGAATTATTCCAACCTAGGGGAAGTACTTAATTCCCGTTGTGAAGAACCCCTTATAACCAATTCTGGTTTAAAAACTTCCCTTCGAAACTCCAACATCGTATTCTTGTTGTTCAAATGACTTAATAAAATTCTGGCAGAGAGCATTCCCATACTATAAACTGGTTGCCAAACAGTAGATAATGAGGGCGTAATAAAAGCGGAATGCGGTTCATCATCAAATCCTAAAATAGAGACCTCCTCTGGTATCTTAAAACCGAGTTTTTTAACAATGTGCATGGCAGAAATTGCAATATTGTCGTTGTATGCGAATATGGCGTCCGGACGCTCTTTCTTTTCCAATAATTTTTTTGTCGACTTTGCACCATCCTTATGTGAAAACCCTTGAACATGAACAATGTATTCCTTATTTACAGGTATGTTGTTTTTTTCTAGAGCATCCAAATAACCTTGAAGCCTGTGTTCTGTAGTACTTAAGTTTAAAGGACCTCCTAAATGAGCAATATTCTTACACCCGGTTCCAATTAAATATTCCACCGCCTGTAAAGCCCCAAAATAATCATCGACCAATACCTTATCGGCATCCAATCCTGGACAGTCCCTATCAAAAACCACCACAGGGATACCGCTTTTTTGAAGCCTGCGAAAATGATCAAAATTCTTGGTCTCCGATGATGGCGATACCAAGACTCCATCTATCTGAATCTTCGATAGCTTCTTTACGATAGTCATCTCCTCTTCGTAGGATTCGTTGGACAAGCAAATCATGATATTGTAATCGGAATTAACTATCACGTCTTGTATACCAGTAATTATCGCCGAAAAAAAATGTCCGGTAATTTCTGGTACTATAACTCCAATGGTGTTGGATTTCTTTTGCAACAGGTTTAAAGCTAAAAGATTGGGCTGATAATCCAATTCTTCTGCTAGTGCCCTTACAGCATCTTTAGTTTCTTTTTTTAAAGCCGGGTGATCATTTAAGGCCCTAGACACTGTGGATGGAGCTATGTTAAGCTCTCGCGCAATGTCTTTAATAGTAACTCGGCCTTTCTTCATAATAAATTATTATTTCCAATCCTTACTTCCCTTTTCAAATTCATATTTATTACAAGATGTCAACCCTATGAAACCGAAAATTGCAATCCAACCAATCAAAGTCCCAAATTAGGGAACAGCACATTTTAAACAAAATACAACTAAATTTCTAAATGAACACGTATGCGGGAGCTCAAGAAAAATAAAAAAGTAAGATACACAGAAGCATCCTAAAATAAAATGTATTCGAAATTATTTTCATTTCCCTAAATAAAAAATAAATTCCCTTAAACAATAAGGGCGGGAAAAATTTTCCCGCCCTTATCAAAGTTAATACTTATTTCTATATCTAATACCCTGCATTCTGAACCAAATAGCCATCAAGAATTGAGGCGCCGTCAACAGCACTTTGAGGAATTGGCATAAGACGTTTCTGAGGATCGGAATTTGTTTTTTCAGTATAAGAGTCCTCATACTTTCCAAAGCGAATCATATCGGTTCTTCTTTGAAATTCCCAATAAAATTCGAAACCTCGTTCGCGATATAATAAATCCAGGTCCATAGCATCCAGTGCAGGAGCAATATGCCTAGCAGTTCTAGAAGCCCTAACGAAATTAACATCTACCAGCGCGGCACCGGCATCTCCCTTTCTTAGCATTGCTTCAGCACGCATCAGGTACATATCGGCCAAGCGCAGTATTACTAGATCAGGCTGTCCTTTGTTTCTCCCAGAATCTGAAGTTTTACTAAACTCATATTTCAACACCCTATATCCATTACTATGCGAACTGTTGGTCGTGAAATCGATTTCCAAGGAATGAAAAACGGGGTCACCTACCTCTGATCTGCGATTTATTACCAGGTCCACTACATATTTATCACCTTCGCATCGCTCAAAGGGGTCTCCTCCCTGGTCATGTTGCAAGCCGTACAAGAGACCTCTATAAATCCCCCTATCAACTTCAAAATCCGCAGCACTTACACACCCAGGCTCATTTATCAGATTATCTTTATGGAATCGGGGATCGGCATCCGCTGGATCTACAGCACCATAGGCATCTACCCAGGTTTGATAAAAATCTGATGTAATTCCCGCAGCATCCGTTCCATTTGCACTAGGGAATTCCGGAAGTGGGTAAAAGTCTCCTGACATGGAGAAATAAGCCATCCTGTTATGACCGTCCAAATCCTGACGTTGATCAATGGCAAAAATCAATTCTTTGTTCGTATGGTTTTCATCGTCAAAAATTTCAAAATATTCCGCAGAAAGGGCATGCTCACCAGAATTAATTACTTGATTGGTATATTGGATTACTGCATCCATATCCGCATCTGTAAAATTAGGGGTCCCATAAGGATCTCTATAAACGGCTGCATTTAGATAAATCCTTGCCAATAAAGCCTGAACACCTGTCTTTGTCATTCTACCTGGCCCAACAGCGGTGGTAGTGGACAAATCAGGCTCAACTGCCTTCAGTTCACTTATTAAATAATCCACTGCCTCACTACCCTTAAGTATCACAGATTGATCATCAATATTGTTTTTAACAAAAACCAAACCAAAGGCATCCAATAAAATATGGTTATAAAGGGCTCTCATAGCCTTGGCTTCTGCCAAATAAACTACCGCCTGAGGATTTGTTTCAATCAAAGGCGCCAAGGCATTAATAGCACTAACAGATCTGGCTAAATGCTTAGTGGTTCCTTCCCATACATCTTTCATGATCGAATTCCCAGGAGTCATTGCATGGCGATATAAATCCGAAAATTTTCCACCATCGCCCCAGTCGGTACCACCTCTGTAGGGCAATATGGCTTCATCCGTTGAGATTTCCTGCATTGCAAAATATTTAGTATGTCTCCAAATATCGTTATTAGCATTTGCATACACAGGGGCAATTGCCGCCACAGCTTCATCAATACCTTCGGTACTAGGATTTAAAGATTCGTCCAAAACATTCTCTTCAAGATCCGTACAATTCCAATTCAATAACATGCTGCCGAACAACAGTGCTAATTTTATATTGTTTTTCATATCTATTTTTATTTTTTATTAAAAGGATACATTCACACCAAAAACAAAGGTTCTTGCCTTCGGGTAGGCGAACTTATCTATACCAAAGGATTGGATTCCGTTGGTTGAACTATCCGTATTTACCTCGGGATCATATCCATCATAATCTGTTATCACGAATAGGTTTTGACCTGTAAAGCTTAATCTAAATTCTTGAAGCCAGTTTGAGGACCAAGCCATGGATTTTGTATCGAATGAATAGCCCAAGGTCATATTATTTAATCTTAAATAAGAACCATCCTTTAAATAACGTGTAGAAACCGCCGCTGAATTTATAATACTTTCCTCTGGATATTCTATAGCTATCGCCGTGGTATTATTGGATTTGCTCAAAAGAGTTTTATAAAAACTCCCCATGGCGGTGTGGTCATAGATTTCATTTCCGGACACTCCATTAAAATTAACGTTAAAATCAAAATTTCTATATTTTAAATTTGCGTAAAAATTATAGGTTAGATCCGGTAAAGCACTTCCAACAATAGTTCTATCTTTTTCGGTAATTTCACCATCCCCATCATTGTCCGCAAATTGAGAAAGGCCGTCAGCGTCTATTCCCGTAAATGTCTGCATATAAAAAGCACCAATGGCTTCCCCACTAACAAAGCCATTTATAGTAGCATCCGTAAGACCTTGGCCAGATGCGGATCCCGTAGTTACAATGGTAAAGGGAGAGTCCTCCACTAAGTTGTCGATAAAAGTGGCATTTCCACCAAATCCGTACGACAAGCCATCAAGATTACGTTTAGAGTAGTCCAGGGCAACTTCCAGTCCTTTATTGGTAATGGTCATGCCCGGAACATTGGTCCAATAGGTCGGTGCCGGAACAATAGGATCCACCGGTACTACTTCCAACAAGATATTATCCGATACTTTATGGAAATAATCCACAGTACCTGTTAAACTACCGTCGAACAAACCAAAATCAACACCCACGTTGGATTGGGTTGAAACCTCCCATTGAATGTCAGGATTGGCAAAACGAGTATATTCGGATCCTACAGGATAGGCTCCATTCTGATCTATGGGATAACTTACATTACTAGAGTTACTAACCGAAAAGGAAGCTTTTGTAATTTTCCCTGGAATTTCCTGGTTTCCTGTTTGTCCCCATCCTGCCCTTAATTTTAAATCACTAAAGATGGAACCCTCCATAAAATCTTCTTCAATAATTCTCCAAGACCCCGCAAAGGAAGAGAACACCCCATATTTGTTGTTTCCCCCAAATTTAGAAGAACCATCAGCCCTTACAGTTGCCGTAAAAAGATATCTATCTCTGAAGCTCCAATTGGCCCTACCAAAATACGATTGTAATTCATTTTCATATGTGCTTCCTGATGGTCTATGGTCAGTGATATTGGTATCCCCGCCCAATCCAGGGTTATTACGAGGCTCTATCCCAGTATCAGCTGGAAATTCGTCTATTGACCATGTGCTCCCCCTAAAAAAGGTTTTTTGATACGAATGCCCCCCTAAAATACTTAGGTTATGTTCCCCAACATCAAACGAATAGGTCAAGTAATTTTCAATTAGATTATTTCTATATTTTCCAAATGTTTGCGCCAAATAACCCAAATCATTTCGATCACTGTTGGCTATGGTCTGTAAATCCCTATCAGATGACCTATTCTCATACCCATAATTAAGTTTATAAACAAGTCCATCCAATATTTCGTAAGATGGTGCAATATTGATTAAAATTCTTCTTGATTCGTTAAAATCCCCATTATATTTATTGGACAATAAGGGATTATTCCAAATTAGAGGATTGTTAATCTCACCATCCGCAGTATAAGCATCAAAGGTAGGGTTGGTAGAATAACCTAAATTATTGTTTTTGGATTGCTCAGTAAGCGTCATATTTAGATTATAATCTATCCTTAAGCGATCATTCAATAATTTTTGAGTGACATTTATTCTTGAACTTGTTCTTTTTAGATCTGAATTATAAACTATCCCTTCCTGATCTTGCAAACCTAAAGAAGCGTAATAATTTAATTTATCAGTTCCTCCTGATAATACTAAGTTGTAATTTTGCGTAATCGCAGCCCTGGTCAATTCATCTTGCCAATCGGTAGAACCTCCTCCATCTATCAGTTCACTCCCAGGAATTGCCGCCACTTGCGTACGGAACTCCTCAGCGCTGAATACATCCAATTTACGTGCAAGCGTTGATATACCTACATTGGTAGAAAGAGATACTTTTGAAACCCCTGCCTTCCCGTTCTTGGTTGTAATGATAATAACACCATTGGCTCCTCTTGAACCGTATATAGCAGTTGCTGAAGCATCCTTTAGTACATCAATGGATTCTATGTCGTCCGGATTAATAAAATTCAAAGGACTTTCTCCTGAACCCGTACCTCCTAAGCCAAGTGGAAAACCGTCCAAGACAAAAAGTGGCCCTGAGCCTGAGCGAATAGTTCCCTGTCCACGAATAACAATACGCTGCCCGCTACCTGGCTCCCCACTTGAGGAAGTAACATTTACACCCGCAGCCTTACCCTGTATAAGTTGTCCCGCGTTATTTACAACACCTTTGTTAAAGTCTTCACTGGTAACTCTTTTCACCGCACCAGTTACGTCTTTAATTTTTTGGGTTCCATAACCTACTACAACTACTTCGTCCAAAAGTGATGAGTCTTCTTGAAGTATAAGGCTCACGGTGCTTTGACCATTTAGCGATATGTCTTTTGTGGCATAACCTAAAAAGGATACGGCGAGAGTTGCGTTTGCATCTGATACTTGGATGGTGAAATTACCATCAAAATCGGTTGTTGTCCCATTCTTAGTTCCCTTTTCGATAACGGTTGCACCAGGCAGGGGAACATTCTGTTCATCGAATACCGTACCGGTAACCGAGGTCTGTGCCCATGATGCTGTTGATATGCCTATAATTAAGGCAAACATCAAAAATTTCAGTTTCTTCATATTTAGTTGTTTAAATTAGTTTTGTCATAGCCAAATTAACACAATTTTAAGGATGTCGAAATTTTTGGGTCTTAAAAAACAATGCAAAGGTTTGCACACCGCTAGTTGGGAAGAAATTTCTTACGTATCTAAACACCATAGTCCGAAATACTATTTCCCCTCCTGTAGTTTCGCCTAAATAAGGCTTCCAATCATAGCGCTTGTACGCCTGCAAATCTTTGTAGCGATTACAATACTGATCCCTAGCAGCTTAGGAATTAAATTACCACAATCTACTTCCAAAGGCCCAAAAATACGTTACCTATTAATTTTTATAATTGGTTATTCAAGGCAAAGCTATATAATTGGAAATACGAAAATGGCCGGATTTTATGATTTTACCTTGGGTTTACTATTTAATAACACAATACCAATTCTGGTATATTGAAATTTGTAACAGCTATATTAATAGGTATACTTTCAGAAGAAGTTACTCTTGGGTGGATTGAATAATTCATGAATCGGGACCACTAACTGTTTGCTACATAACACATACACTTTACAAAACCAACAACCAATACGCTTTCTATAAAATACGAATTGGCAGCCTTCTATTAAATGATACATTAACAATTGCCTAACATTCAAAGGGCCTTGCTTATTTTTCTGGTACTGTTTTTCATTCTACAACAGTAATGGCAACAGCCAGAAATTTCACAATTCCTTCCTGCACAAAATAACTACCAAAGAATAAATACCGTTCCTTAAACTAAAGAAAATATCAACCTATAAATCAAAAGTATAGACAATGCCCAGGGTAAAGGTTGTCCAAGTAACATTATCCAATTTAATACCGGTATAGGAAAGATTCACTTCCGTTTGTGCCCCCATTAGGTAACCTATGGTTGGCCTATAATAAAGTCCGCCGTCATTACCCTCGTTTATGCCTATGGCCTGACCAACATCGGCTCCGATGGATAACGAATTGGAGGTCCAAAATCTAACAGAAGCGGCGAGGGGCATAAATTGAATGTTAGGTAAGTCTTCAGAAAAAAGCTCCCTATCATACTTTTCCGGAAATCCGTTTACGAAACCTACCATTACCCCAAGGTCCACAATTTCACTTAGACCCCAACGATATCCTAAATCCACTCCCGCAACTAGGCTAAGTTCATCCTGGAATTCATCCAAGGGGAGACCGCCATGGATTCCCAGTTTCATGCCTTGTTGGGCATACAAGCCTATACTTAAAAGTGCAAAAACAAAGGTCGTAAGTACTTTTTTCATAAATGTTGGTTTTTATTGGTTGGTATAAATCTAGAATCTTCCATGGAGCAGGCCACATTTTTGTTGTAAAACCAGCAAAAAAAGTTGTGGAGATGGGAATTATAGTACAACACCTCGGATCCATCACAATGAATTCTTATAAAAAATAAGCTAGCACTGTGAGGATACCTTTTATAAATGCCTAATCGGCAATAAAATAACTTTCAAGCATCAGTTCCTATTTTGCCGCTAACAGATAAGCATATATTTGTATTAATTATACCTTTTAAAATTAAAATACATAATAAAGGCAAAATAAAAATCATTAAGTGTTAAATATCAAAAATAAATAAATCTTATGTATAACATAAGTATATAAATTTTATATCTTGCCGCAAAATCTAACCGACATGTTAACTCAAACACACATTATTTATGAAACATTTTATTAAGCAACTGAATGGAAATGGACCATCGCCCAATTCAATTCAAACAAAAACTTGGAGCTTATCTATCTCATTGGTGCTTGGCATATTTATGTTCTTTGTCAGCACTCCTTTGTTGGCTCAGCAAAGTAATATAAGCGGAACCATAACAGACGGCACAGGTCAACCGTTGCCCGGGGCCAACGTACTGGTAAAAGGCACCACAATGGGCACCCAAAGCGACTTTGATGGTAATTATACCATTCAAGCCAGCCCCAACGATGTATTGATATTTAGCTATATTGGATTTACTACACAAAGTATTCCTGTAGGCAATCAGACCAACATCAACGTTACCTTAAATGAAGATGCTTCAATTTTAGATGAAGTAGTTGTTACCGGTTACGGTAGTCAGACCAGAGGAACTTTAACCACCTCGGTATCTAAATTGGATACTGAAATTTTGGAAACCTCTACAAGATCTAATGCCGCAACGGCCTTACAAGGGACCATTGCCGGTCTTAGGGTCACCAACAATACCGGTCAACCAGGTGCAACACCATCCATTGTGTTACGGGGAGGTACTAATTTTGACGGATCTGGTTCTCCTCTTATTTTGATAGATGGTATTCCAGGTTCATTTTATGCGCTAAACTCCGACGATATTGAATCTATTGAAGTATTAAAGGATGCTGCGGCCACCGCTATTTATGGTGCCAGATCTGCCAATGGAGTTATTTTGGTTACAACCAAATCTGGTAAGACTGGAAAATCCTCAATCAACTATAAATATAAATATAGCATGAATGAGGAAAGAAATAGTCAAAAGTACCTGGAAGCAGCGGATTTTTTAAATTACAACAGGCAAGGACATGCTTATTCTGAACAAACGCGTGGGAATCCAAATTTTATCCGTCAATTCATCAATGGAGATAACTCATTTGGTATCGGAGGTAACACTACCAATTCTCCCTTCACCACACAGTTGTTAACCTCAGACAACCAATACCTATTAAATCAACCTGGATGGAGCTCCATTCCTGACATTTTAGATCCTACCAGACAGATTTTATTCTATAACAATAAAAATGTAGGAGACCGTATTTATCAAAGTAGCGAAACAAAGGATCATTATTTATCTTTTGATGGTGGTGACGAAAAAGGAACCTACTACTTAGGTCTTGGGCTTTTGGATAATGACGGTTTAATTTTAGGATCTGGTTTTAAAAGATACTCAGGAAAATTTACAGGGACTTACAAAATTTCAGACAACATAAAGGTCAACTCCAATGTAATATACTCTCATTCCAACCTAAGTTTAAGTCCATTGGGAGGTGATGATACCGTATTTAGAAGGTTTCAAGGCCAGGCCCCTACTTCAAGGGATTACGACAACAACCCAGATGGGACGTTTTCCGATATATATGCTGTTGGGCAAAATCAAAGTTTTGGTAACCCTTTATACTATCAGGATAAATTTGTCAGAAAAAATTTAGAACAACGCTTATCGGCTTCAGTGGGTATCGACTGGAATATTTTTGACAACCTCATTTTATCTGTAGACGGCAGCCATTTTACCATCAACAATCACGACGAGAGCTTTAATAGAGCTTATAGGGTAGGAAGCACAACAGGTCCGTTAAGAACCGGCCGTGAGGCATCCGTAGGTTTGGAAAGAACCTTAAGAAACCAATTAACAAGTACCTTAAACTACACCAAGAATTTAGGCAATCATAATTTTAACGCCCTGATCGGTGCCGAATATTTTAAGGATAATTATTTTGCCACTTCTGCCGGAACAAGAAATTCTCCTTCAGACTTAATTGAAACCCTTAATGCTGGAGCAGAAGCCGAGGGTATTCCTTCTAGTTTTGAAACAGAATATGTAATCGTTTCTACTTTTGGACGTTTATTGTATGATTTCGACAATAAGTATTTGATCAGTGGCACTTTTAGACGTGATGGATCTTCAAGATTGGGAAACCAGAAATTTGGATTTTTCCCTGGGGTATCTGTAGGTTGGAATGCGCATAATGAAGATTTCTTCACAGATGCTAATTTTAAGCAATACATCACTAGATTAAAACCAAGATTAAGTTACGGCGTTAATGGAAATCAGGATGTTTTAAGTAACTATGGTGTTTTCGGAGCCTATGGAAGCCAAGGCATTTACAATGGTCAAACTGGCTATGCTAATTCTTCCCTATCTACCTTGAATCTAAAATGGAAAAAATCAACCACATTTAATGCAGGTTTGGACATCTCGTTTTTAGAAAACAGACTTTCTTTTATTGCCGATGTATATTCTAGGGACATCAAGGACAAACTTGCAAACCTTACCCTTCCTTATTATACTGGATTTAGCAGTATATTGACCAATAACGGAACCATTAGAAATAAAGGTTTTGAACTACAGGTAAATGGCGATATCATTCGTACTGAAGATATAAGCTGGAATGTTGGTGCTACTTTTACCACCAATAAAAATTACGTGATAGATCTTCCTGAAAATGACAATGACCTAAACAGACAAGGAGGAGAATTGATCTGGAACTCAAAGACTGGTGAAGAAGAATGGACCGGCGGTTTTCAAGAAGGACAACGATCCGGTCACGATCTTGTTATCGCATTTGAACAAGAGGGTATTTATGCCACTCAGGCTGAAGCCGATGCAGACAATGCCATCACGGACGAATTTATGCCGGCAGCTAGCCGAAATAAACGTTGGGCCGGTGATGCTAAATGGGTAGACCAAAATGATGATGGCGTTATCAATAGTCTTGATAGAAAAGTTATAGGACGTACTACGCCAGACTTCATTGGAGGTTTAACTACTAATTTTAAATACAAGGATTTTAGTTTATTTGTTAAAACCGATTTTGCATCAGGCCATTTAGTATGGAATCATATTAGAGCTAAAGGTTACGGACAAACGCAGGGTAACTTAAATCAGCCAATTGAAGTATTAGATTCTTGGACCCCTACCAATACAATCACAGATTGGCCACGTATGGTTTTTGTAAATGACGCAAAAAATGTCTGGAGGGGTAATGAATCTGTAAATAGTTTGCAAAATTTCGGTAACCAACAATTCTGGGAAAAAGGAGACTATTTAGCGTTAAGAGAGGTAACTCTAAGCTATAATGTGCCTTCAGAATACTTTAAGAATACCATCAAAAGACTTAACATTTTCCTTACAGGATCCAACTTACATTACTTTAAAAGTATGAGTGGTGATACCCCAGAAATTGGTGGTGTTCAATATGGAGCATTTCCGCTTCCAAAAACAATAACGATAGGACTTAATCTAACTTTTTAAATAGTAGCAAAATGAAGAATTATATATATATACTACTAGCACTTTTTACTTTTAGTTCATGTGAAAGTGAACTCGAATTGACAAGTCCAAGTGAATTAACCACCGCTGGTTTCTGGGATACAGAAGAAGGAGCGAGAACCGCGCATACAGGATTATATGCTAACTTAAGATCTTCCGCCGATGAATTATGGCTATTGGGAGAAATGAGAAGTGATATTTGGGGCGGACGAACTTACGAGTCGGAGGCTAACATATCCTTAATCCAATCTAACATTACTGTGGCTACGGCACCTTTTGGTGGCTGGGCAGGGTTATACACCAGAATTCATAGAATTAATGACTTTTTGGCAAATATTCCAAATGTAACCTTTGTCAATGAAGACGATAAGGATCACCTTATTGGGCAGGCTTATGGTTTAAGAGCGTTGTATTACTACACACTAATAAAGACCTGGGGCGCTGTACCAATTTCTTTAGAGCCATTAAAAGATGTTGATCCGGCTTCATTAAGCAAGCCCAGAGCGCCACAAAGTGAAGTAATGAGCTTAATCAAATCAGATTTACAAGCCTCATTAAGTGCATTTGGATCCGACAACAATTTTTTTGAAGGAAGCAAGTCGTATTGGTCCAAAGCTGCCACGTTGGCTCTTAAAGGAGACGTTTATATCTGGTCCGGGAATTTACTTGGCGGAGGTAATGCTGACTTTACGGACGCTAAATCGGCCTTACAGGAAATTGCCACTTTAGGGGTAGGCTTAGAACCAAGCATCCCCAATTTATGGGGTGTTGGAAACGAAAATAACAGCGAGTTTATATTTGCATTGAATTATAAACAAGACGAGGGGGAAAACTTTTACAATAGCTTAACAGGCAGAAGCACCGAAATCAACCCTCAGTATAATGATATCGGGGAATCTATGAGCAGCTTTGTAATTGCAGGCGCCAATAGATATGGGCCGTCCGAAAAAACCATCTTGATATTGGACGATAATGATGATAGCCGTAAAGAGGCCACTTTCATTAGACTGTATATTGATGACAACGGAGGATTAGGATATCCTAGCTATAATGAACCCAAATATTTTGGTGCTATTTTTAATAAATTTTTAGGCCAGGTAATTGGTTCCGAACGAATTTTTGAAAATGACATACCAATTTATAGATATGCGGATGTGTTATTGCTCTTAGCGGAAGCCAAAAACCATTTAGGTGAAGACCCCTCAGGAGAAATTAACGAAATTCGTGAAAGAGCTTTCGGGGAGAACTATAATCCACTTATTAATGCCTACGTGAATGGATCGCAGACCGACAACGCCAATGCGATCTTAGATGAGCGTTATAAGGAATTTATAGGTGAAGGCAAAAGATGGTGGGACTTAAGAAGAGCCGGGGACAGCTTTGTATTTAACAATGTTAGCTTCTTAAATCCTGGGGACGAGTTTAAATTGGTATTGCCCATTACAACAGATATGATCGGTAGAAACCCTTTACTAGAACAAACACCGGAATATAATTAAAATATTGAGTTAGTTTAAATTGAGTTTGTTTGCTAAAAAAAGGGTTCCATTCTTTTTGGAACCCTTTTTAAGCGTTACCCACAAAACCGGGATAATCAAATCACGACAACCCACATTCTTTTTACGAATTATTGTAATCTGATTAAATTATTTTGGGTGAATGAAATCTTTACACGTAATTGTATCTTGTAATACATAATAAAAGTAAATATATGAACGGACTGATCGCCGCAACTTATGCCCCAATGCATAATGATACCTCAATAAATTTGGGTATAATCTCCGAATACGGCCAATTTTTAAAAAACAATAAGGTTAAGGGCGCCTTTGTGAATGGATCTACTGGAGATTTTGTCTCCTTGACGACCGAAGAAAGAAAAGAAATTATCACCGAATGGTCAATAAACAAACCAAACGATTTTTTTCTGGTAAACCATGTAGGACATAACAGTTTAAAGGTCGCCAAAGACCTAGCAACACATTCTGCGGATAAGGTGGATGCCATTGCGGCCTTGGCTCCCTTTTACTTTAGGCTTAGCTCGTTAAAAAGTTTGCTTGAATACTGTAAGGAAATTGCCGGCTGTGCACCGGACACTCCTTTCTATTACTACCACATTCCTGTATTGACAGGTGCCAATTTCCTAATGCACGAATTTCTGGAATTGGCCTCCAAGGAAATACCAAACTTTGCTGGCATAAAGTTTACCAACAATAACTTAATAGACTATAAATATTGTAAGGATTTTAACCATGGCGCCTATAATATATTGTTCGGTTTTGATGAAATCTTAATTGCCAGCCTTCCTTTGGGCGCAGAAGGCTGGGTAGGTAGCACCTATAATCACTTAGCGCCCCTATATTTATCCATCATAGATGCCTTTCACAACAACGATCATAAATTGGCAGCATCTCTACAGGAAAAATCTATGAAGTTCGTAGATATTCTAAATTCAAAAGGAGGCTTTAATGGGGCGGCCAAATCCTTTATGAAAGTACTGGGAGTAGATTGTGGCCCTAGTAGATTTCCACATGTAACCTTAACACCAAAAGAATTGGAAGAGGCTAGGACAGCATTGGAAATTTTAGGGGTTATGGCTCATGTCTCCCATTAATCAGTTATTACTAAATTGCACAAACAGTACAAATAAAACAAAAACTTTTTGCTTAAAAAAATAGGCTTACAACTCCTTTTGTTCACCACAGTAATTAATGCTTAACAAATTAGGCCAGCATGGGTGGACACAAGTATTGGAAAATGAGCAAAAATTTAAAAAAAAGTCTATTAAATAGAATTTAATGAAACCACAAAGCAAACTATACAAGGACAATTTATTGAACAATATAATCCCCTTTTGGGAGAAGCATTCCTTGGACCTAGAAAATGGCGGCTATTTCACCTGTTTGGACAGAGAAGGCAAGGTTTACGACACCGACAAGCTTATGTGGCTCCAAGGGAGACAAGCATGGATGTTCTCTACCTTATACAACCAAGTGGAACAAAGGGGAAATTGGTTGAAAATTGCTAAAAGTGGTGTAGATTTTATTAGAGATAAGGGAATGGATACCCAAGGCAACGTATATTTTTCCCTAACCGAAAACGGAGAACCATTGGTACAACCTTATAACATTTTTTCGGATTGTTTTGCGGCTATGGCTTTTGCCCAATATGGTATAGCTGCACAGGATCAGGAATACAAAGAACTTGCCAAAAGAACATATCTGAATATTCTTAAGAAAAAGGATAACCCTAAGGGCATATACGAAAAAGGAACCTCCGCCAGACCGTTAAAAAGTTTTGCCCTACCCATGATCTTGTCCAATTTGGCTTTAGAACTGGAAGACATATTGGAACCCGACGAAGTGGAGCAAACCATAGATTTTTCGATTCAAGAGGTTATGGACGTCTTTTTGGATAAAAAATCTGGTATAATTTATGAATTCGTAAAACCCGACGGCAGCTTTGAAGACAGCTTTAACGGCCGTTTGCTAAATCCCGGTCATGGCATAGAAGCCATGTGGTTTATGATCGATATTGCCGTAAGAAGAAATGACCAAGGCTTAATAAAAAAGGCTGCGGAGACCATAATTAAAATTTTGGAATACAGCTGGGACCAAGAATTTGGCGGAATACTTTATTTTCTGGATTCCAAGGGACATCCACCCCAACAGTTGGAATGGGACCAAAAATTATGGTGGGTGCATTTGGAAACTTTGGTGGCCCTGGCTAAGGCCTATGAACAAACTCAAAACACAGAAATTTCCGAATGGTACACCAAGGTACACGACTATAGTTGGCAGCATTTTGCAGACAAGGAACATGAGGAGTGGTTTGGATATTTAAATCGAAGGGGGGAAGTGTTATTAAACCTCAAAGGTGGCAAATGGAAAGGATGTTTTCATGTGCCAAGAGCTTTGCTCCAATGCTGGAAAACCTTTGAGAGAATGGAGAATAATGGAATTATAAAATAGAAATTATCATAAATCTAAAAGATATGAAAAATACATTGATACTACTTTTATTCGTCGCATTCGGATGTAAGGCCCAACAAGAAACTTTCAAGATTGCCGATGGGGTAATAAGCCATCAGGATTTGTTCAACACCTCCATGAATCCGGACGTTTCCTGCTATCGTATTCCCGCCTTGGCAACCGCTCCAAATGGAGATATCATTGCCGCCATTGATGAAAGGGTGCCTTCCTGTGGCGATCTAAAATGGAGCAAGGATATTAATATTGTGATAAGACGAAGTAGCGACAATGGCAAAACCTGGTCGGCAATAGAAAAAATTGTCGATTTTCCTCTAGGCAAATCGGCTTCCGATCCGTCTATGACAGTAGATGCCATCACCAATGAAATTTTTCTTTTTTACAATTACATGGATCTGGATAAAGAAAAGGACGTTTACTATTTACATGTCACAAAAAGTGCAGATAACGGAAAGACGTGGAGCCAACCAGAAGATATTACCCCTCAAATAGCAAAGCAAGAATGGCACAACGATTTTAAATTTATCACCTCCGGACGTGGCATTCAGACCCGATCCGGTGCACTACTTCACTGCATGGTAAACCTAAATAGCGGGTTACATGTTTTTGGCAGTAAAGATCACGGAAAATCCTGGTTTTTTATTGACACTCCTGTGAGTCCTGCGGACGAATCCAAAATTATGGAGTTGGCCAATGGGGATTGGATGATCAATGCCAGGGCCAATAAAGAAGGAATGAGGTACGTACATATTTCCAGTGATGAGGGAAAAAGTTGGGCAACTCGACCCGAACCCACCTTGATCGATCCGGGTTGTAACGCCAGTATTGTTCGCTACACCTCCATAGAGGATGGCTATAAGAAAAACAGGTTGTTGTTCTCCAATGCCAAAAGTGAAAATGGTCGTGTTAACATGACGGTTAGAATAAGTTATGATGAAGGTGAAACCTGGTCCGAAGGAAAAACCATCTACAAAGGAGAATCGGCTTATTCCTCTATGACAATTCTGAAAAACGGAGATATAGGTTTGTTTTTTGAACAGGATGACTACCAGAAAAATCCATTTGTAAGCTTCTCTCTTAAATGGCTGACAGATGGAAAGGACAGATACAGAAAACCGAAAAATAAAAAGAAATAAACAATTCATAGTGGCCTAATAAATTGACTTATCGAAAAATATTGGATATATTTATAACAGTTTACCCACCAAATAAGAATTGTTCCTATTTATTGGTTGCAAATAAAAATAACAAACTGTACTATGTCCAATATAAAAGACTTAGCCGATTATGACTATCCTGTTTCGGACATGTTCCAACTCCCAAAATCGGCAGCGGAATGGGAACAATACAAATTATCAGATGAACAGTTGGTCCACTTTAAGGAATATGGATATGTATCGGGCATAAAGCTTTTGGAAGAATGGCAGGTAGATTTGTTAAATCAAGAATTGGCGGAAATAATGGACCCGAATCATCCTGGCCATCATTTGTTCTACGAATTTCACAGTAACGAATCCCAAGACCCAAATTCGGTTTTGTTCCATTCCCTAGGTCATTGGCGCATTGCCCCTGGCTTACATGATGTTCTTTGGAACCCAGCTTTTATAATGGCTGCGCATCAATTATTAGAGTACAAATCCGTTAGGTTTTGGCACGACCAATTATTTTGTAAACCAGCCCAGCATGGAGGGGTAGTAGCTTGGCATCAGGATTACTCTTATTGGACAAGAACCATAGCCATGCAACACCTTACTTGCTGGACCGGATTAGATGATGCCAGCACAGAAAATGGTTGTCTACATTATATCCCAAAAAGCCATAAATGGGGCCTTTTGGATGCACCGTCACTTGCTGGGGACATGAATGGCCTTATGCCATATCTTAACGAGGATCAAAAAAAGGAATTTAAGCCAACTCCAATTGAATTAAAAAAAGGGTATGCAACCTTTCATCACCCCTTAATGGTACATGGCTCTTACGAAAACAAATCAGAAAGAAGCAGAAGGGCATTTGTCCTCAATGTATTTGCCGATGGTACGATAAGCAATACAGACGATGAACTTTTGGCTGGGGTTCCAAGTGTTCCCAAAGGTAAAAAAATGGAAGGAAAGTTCTTCCCTTTACTTTATTCAAATCTGGACTAGCCTACGAATCGGTTTTCTTCTTACCATTCTTTAGTACATGGTCAAAATGTGGTTCCAGATGTCGGCGCATGGCACTTCTGTAGGTCTCAGGGGTACCCACCCTTAAGTTATCCATTAGCATTCTATGGGTCACAAATTGTCCAGAGGAATACTGATATTCGGTATTGTTCTTCCTAGATGCCTGTAAGTACTCATATTCAAAAACCGGCAATAATAAGCTTTGAAATCTTTGAACGGTAGGGTTATTGGACATTTGATATAACTTACCGTGAAAAGCAATTTCCCGGTCGAGTGAAAATCGATTTTTCTCATAACTGGTTTCCTCCTCCAAAGTCACAATTTGCTCCAATTCATCCAAATCTTTTTGCGTTTTATGTTCAAAAAGGAAATCCGCGATACCCATTTCCAGAATAAGTCGTAGTTCAAATAAATTTCGAATTATGTCTTCCCCTAAAAGAGTGGGATCCAGAATACGTTCAAAGTTGTTTATAATATCGGGCTGGGTAAGAATCATTCCCCTATGTTTCTTGGAATCTACCATCCCCAATGTCCTTAGTCGCAATAAGGCCTCCCTCACCACCGTCCTGCTTACTCCAAATGCTTCGGAAAATTCCAATTCCTTTGGAATGGCATCTCCAGGCTTTAAATTGTTCTCCTTAAAAAATTTCAAGATTCTAATTTCGGCCTTATCTACCAAAGACAGGTTTTCCAAAGGTTCGATCTTCTTAAATGTACTCATGCTTCACTACCATTAGAGTTATATTGTAACCTGTCGTAATTCACTTCCCAGGTTGCCCAATTTTATGTAATTTATGACAATATTACGACTATTTTAAGTTAATTACATACAAATTGTTTTATGTATTACATATTGTCCAAAATATAAAGTACATTTCACAACGCAAGTACTGTGACAAAAACACGTCTTTGGCTACCTAAATTGGCCTCAGCAATTAGAAACGATAAATACAAACAGATGAATACAAGTCCAAGACCCTACGTTTTAGCAGAAACCAACTGGAAGACCGTAAGGGAGCAAAAGTATACGGTTGCAATATTGCCCTGGGGTGCCACAGAGGCACACAATTACCATTTACCTTACGGAACCGATAATATATTGGCAGAAAATGCTGCCATTGCAGCAGCTAAAAAGGCCTGGTCCAAAAAAGCTAAGGTTATAGTCTTGCCCAATATTCCATTTGGAGTCAATACGGGACAAATGGATGTTGATCTGTGTATAAACATGAATCCAAGCACACAATTGGCACTTTTAAAAGACGTGGTTCAAGTGTTGGAAGCCAATAAGATCAGGAAACTAGTAATCATAAACGGACATGGCGGCAACAATTTTAAACAGATCATAAGAGAACTAAGCATTATACACCCCAGCATCTTTGTTTGCTCCTTAAACTGGTGGCAGGTCAAAGATGGGTCCCAATTTTTTACTGAGCCCGGAGATCACGCGGGGGAATTGGAAACAGCAGTAGTAATGCACTTAAATCCAAACTTGGTACTACCCTTGGACGAGGCAGGTGAGGGAAAATCCAAAACGTTCAAAATAAGAGGATTAAAGGAAGGATGGGTTTCCGCTCAACGTAAATGGACACAGGTAACTAAGGATACAGGTGTTGGAAACCCAGAAATGGCCACACCCGAAAATGGGGCCAACTTCTTTATGGCGGTGACAGACGGTATTGCGGAATTCTTAAAGGAACTCCATGAGGTAGATGTTGATGATATGTACGAATAACAGTATCTATCTATTTGCCCCACTGCATGCGTACAAATCTGTTAAATTAGAAATTCCAAACCATATGTTATACATAATACTAATATTTAGAGTATATTGCCAATCAAGTTAATTTTACCTTTCATGGGCATATTTCGTAAGATTTCTATTTTTACTTTAGCACTATTAAGCACAATAACCGTTTATAGCCAAGACAGCCTAAAACTTTCAATCGGCAATTTATCTAATCTCCCAGCTGAACCTGGGCAAGAACAGGCGTTAGGTTATGCAGGCATGATGGGCGGAGTACATGATGGCGTCATCATAGCTGCAGGTGGAGCCAACTTCCCCCAGGCACTGCCATGGGAAGGTGGACAAAAAAAATGGAGTAATTCTATCTATATTCTAAAAGACAATGCATGGCAACTATCCAACACATCTTTGCCGTTTGCCTTAGCCTACGGAGCATCCATAAGCCTTCCTCGAGGAATTCTATGTATTGGCGGGAATAACAGTGAGAAAACCAGTGCTTCCGTTTTTCTGTTGAGTTACAATAAGAAAACATCCGAGATATCCATTAATAATTACCCGGATCTGCCAGAACCTTTGTCCAATACGGCAGCCGTAACCAACGGAGACTATATCTATGTCATTGGAGGTCTCAAAAATGGCCAAAGCACCAACTCCTTTTATCGTCTCGATTTAAAAAACAAAACTTCCTGGGAACGACTCCCTGATTTTCCAGGCGCCCCTAGAGCCCTACATATGGCAGTAGTTCAGGAGGCCTCTGAAGCAAAAAAAATATATGTCATTGGTGGAAGGAATGAAGTGAAGGGCAAGATTTCTAAAGCACACAGCAGCTATTTGTCCTATAATATCAAAAGCAACAGCTGGGAAGAAGAAGGGGAAATTCTTATAGATCAAAAACCAAGGGTCTTGATGGGTGCTTCAGCCGAAGCCATAGGATCTATGCACATTATGATTTATGGGGGTTCTGATGAGCTATTATTCAATCAACTGGAAAATTATGGCTTAAAAATACCCGAAGAGACCAATGATTCCATACGGCAGAATTTAATTCAATCTCGAAATAAAATACTAAATAACCATTCTGGTTTCAGTAAAAACATACTAGCCTACAATACCATTACCAAAAAGTGGTTTATCCATGATAGTCTAGCGACTCAAATTCCGGTTACGGCATTGTCCATCAAGAATCAGGACGATTTTATAATCGTTTCTGGTGAAATATCGCCTGGAATACGCACTCCAAAAGTACAAAGCTTCAATATTGCGGATGCCGCACATCCTTTTGGAGTTCTAAATTACAGTATACTGGCGGCCTATTTATGTATATCAGTACTTATAGGGCTTTATTTTTCCAGAAAACAACGCTCTACGGAGGATTACTTTACTGGCGGTGGACGCATACCTTGGTGGGCGTCTGGGCTAAGTGTATTTGGAACACTGCTAAGCGCCATTACGTTTATGGCCATACCTGCAAAAGCCTTTATTACAGATTGGTCCTATTTTATGCTCAATATGGCAGCCATTTTGATCACCCCTGTTATTGCATATATATTTATCCCATATTTTGCCAAACTCCGAATCACAACAGCTTACGAATTTTTGGAGAATCGGTTTAATTATACGGCCAGGGCTTTAGGAAGTCTGTCGTTCATTTTGTTTCAATTGGGACGGATAGGGATTGTACTATTGCTTCCTTCCTTGGCAGTATCCATAGTTACGGGTATACCGGTTGAGGCCTGCATATTAATAATGGGGATACTATGCATTATATACACCGCTTTCGGGGGTATTGAAGCGGTAATCTGGACCGATGTTTTACAGGTAGTAGTACTAATGGGGGGCAGTGTTTTAGCTGTTATTTGGATTATGCTCCATACAGAAGCAAACTTGGGTGAAATGATAGATTATGCCTCGGACTCCAATAAGTTCAACATTATGAACATGAAACTCAATTTTACAGATTCCACTTTCTGGGTCGTTTTTATTGGAGGATTGGCATCGGCCTTAGTAACTCAGGGTACAGACCAAACCATTGTTCAGCGTTATCTGACCAGCAGTAATATAAGGGATTCTCAGAAAACAGTCTACACCAACGCCATTTTGACCTTGCCGGCTACCATAATATTTTTTGGTATTGGAACCTTGTTGTTTATATTTTATTCACAGATGCCAGATCGGTTATCCCCATCCATAACCAACAACGACTCCATTTTTCCTTGGTATATTGTTAAAGAGCTTCCAACAGGAGTGTCCGGGCTTCTTGTGGCAGGTATTTTTTCGGCTGCCATGTCAAGTATAAGTAGTAGCCTAAACTCGGTTTCTACTGCTTTCTGTAGCGACTTTTACAAGCATTTTCGTCCTGAAATAGCCGATTTGCGCCTACTGCGTATTGCTAGGGTGGCGACCATAACCACAGGTATATTAGGTGTGCTGTTTGCCTTATGGATGGCCAGCTCTAACATTAAATCCTTATGGGATGAATTCTACAGATACCTTGGCCTGTTTACGGGAGGACTAGGAGGCATGTTCCTTTTAGGCATGCTGACAAAAAAAGCCAATGCCAAAGGCACACTAATCGGATTTGTTATAAGTGGGTTTTTAATCTACTATATAAGTAACTACACCACTATAAACTTTTTAATGTACGCCTTTTTTGGATTGGTATCCTGTTTTGTTTTTGGTTATGTATTTAGCTTGATATTTAAGGACAAAAAACATATGGACCCCAAAAAACAGAGTTTCTAACTAAACCAATGCCCCAGTCATTATCTAATTTAATAAGGGCCAAAATAGAAACGATAAAGAACATCATAAACCAAGAGTACCCCCTAGTTAGAAACATGTTCCAATTCCAGTAAAGCGCCATCATTTTCCCTCTTTAACTTCCACCGTCTATGGCTCCACAACCACAACTCGGGAGCACTAACAATAGCCTGTTCCAATTGTTGTGCGTATTTCTCCAAAATTTCAAAATTGCTTCTTAATTGTGGCTGGTCGTCTATAATCCGAAATTCCAATTCGTAATAACCTCTTTTCAATTTTTTGAAGAAAGGAAATAGCACCACCTGATCTGTTTTTTTGGCAATCTTATCGGCACCAACAAAAAAGGCAGTATCCTGATTTAAAAAATTATACCAGTATTTGGAACTCTTTTTTGTTGGACTTTGATCACCGATCATACAATTTAAGGTAAGTTCCTTCCTTTGATGATTGTCTAAAATGGTCCTAAATCCCTTGTCCGATTCCACACAATTTACACCAAACCTTTCCCGCATATTTTTATACAACTCCTCAAAATACTTGTTTTTGATAGGCTTGTAAAACGTATTTGAAGTATAGGGAAACATCAAGGGCAAAAAAACCAACCATTCCCAATTGCCTTGATGACCTGTATACATGAGAATACTTCTATCGTCATTAATATATTGCTGGATCAGCTCTGGGTTCTTAATGAGCAAACGTTTTTTTATGGCCTTCTCTCCTATCGTCAACCTTTTAAAGGATTCCAAAGCAATATCGCAGAAATGCCTGTAAAAATCTTTGCCTATTTGTTTTATTTTATCATCACTCTTAGAGGGAAAAGAATTCCTTAAATTATTGAATACTACCTTTTTTCGGTATCCCACTACATGATATACCAAAAAATACATAAAATCCGAGACTATATAAAGAGCCCACATCGGAAGTAAGGAAATAACATAAAAGGGGAGAAATTTAAATCTTGAAAGGTATTTCATCCTGTTTTGATTTAAGTATTCCAAATAATGACATACAATTATAAAACACCATGGTTAAAGTGTTTTAAAAGGACTGAAAACTAAATTTTTGTCCTCCCACAGAAGCATCGGCCATAAGACCCGCTTTGGGCAGCACGAAAACTGCCACCCCATCCCTGTATTTAGCATTGAGGCCAATTCCCGACTTTAGTGCCACTGCCGATACTTCGGCCGCAAAGCTAAAATTTCCCTGTTTAAATTCGCTTAAAGCGGTATCGTCCTCAAAGAATATAACCTCTATTATTGCCTGCCCACCAGCCTGAAGACCAATATTCAATTTTTTTAACCCTGCTACTCCAATGACCTCCCCATTTTCGTACACAGCACCATTCCCAGAAGCCCCTCCTACTACAAATCCGCCCTTACCTACGTTAGGGAAAATTACATATCCTGCAGAGTCATCAAATAAACTTTGTAATCCGGATTGTGCTTTTAGCAAAGTTTTTTTTGCCTTAGTGGCATCATTCATTATTTTTTTATCCTTCCTAGTCTGCGAGGTTAACGAAACCGAAATTAACAATGCAAATAGTACCGTAGTCAATTTTAAGATTTTCATATTATTGGGATTTATTATCATTTGTACGTCAAAATTAGAAATACTTACCGATTTCCATGAAATTTGAAACGGTAAGAATTTGTTAATACCGTTTAACACCACATCTAAGTTGTTGATTTTTAGATAATTAAAATCATCTTATTACTGCTAAAGGAATACAAAGGTCTGATCCAATCAAAACCAATTGAAAATAATGCTGAATGTTGTAGATCAGATGAAGAGGTAAAACCATGTGGAAATTGAATTCTGAAATGACCAGATAATCGGCTCACAACAGGGAACTTAAAATCGCGCCTATTTAAATTGGTTACCAAAGTCACGAAGAACGACAAAAGAAATTGGTTGCTGAACTGAGCGGACCAATCAAAAATCACCAATTATTTCTGTTATCCTATAGTCGGGCTATTATAGCAATGGTCGCATTTTCGCTTGACTTAGCGCCTATCCCCTCCCACCACTCCCAAACTATGTCAAAACCCCTGTAATAGTCAGTTTTAACAAAGTTTGGGAATATTTTGCAATTTATTTAAGAAGTTTTGGAGCAACCTTTGTACCGATAAAATATCTAAGTAAAAAAATCGTTTATAGTTAATCTAATTTTTAGACAATCTGAAATCATTACAAATTATGGAAATAGTGTCCCCCATTGTAAAGCTCATAGAAAATAACCCATTTGTCTCTATTGTGTTTTGTTTGCTAATAGCCTTAGCATTAGTTACCTACAAATTAGTTAAAAGTAGAAGGGTTTAATAAATATTACCAGGGAAGGGCTTAAAAAACCATATCTGGTAATATTTATTAATGGAATAACTAAAAATGACCCTAGCCTGCCATGTTGATCCATTAACATTTTTCTCCCTTAATTCACCATTATAGGTTTTCCCTACTGTTTTTGAACTGGTTTAAAACAAAGGCAAGACAACGCAAAAAAAGAGACACCAACTTTTTAAAAGATTGTACTTCCCTTATTTTGTAGAAAATTTAAAGGTAGTTTTTGAGCTATACGTTTCCCCAGGATTTAGTATGACCGATGGAAAATCGAATTGATTTGGCGAATTCGGATAGTGCTGTGTCTCCAGACAAAATCCACTTCTTTTTTTATAGGTTCCTCCATGCTTAGCAGGAAGCGTACCGTCCAGAAAATTACCAGAATAAAACTGTACGCCCGGTTCACTGGTGAACACTTCCAAAACCCGTCCACTTGCTGGATCATAGGCCGTTCCAACCAATCGATGTCCTTTGTCTTGACCGTTTAAAATCCAGCAGTGATCATAACCGCCACCTTTCTTTAATTGATTATCGTCCGCCTCTATCCTGCTTCCTATAGATGTTGGTTTTCTAAAATCGAACGGAGTGTTTTCCACATCAGCAATTTCCCCAGTGGGGATTAGGGTATTATCTACCGGAAGATATTTATCGGCATTCAAACTAAGGACCTGATCAAGAACAGTTTTGGAAAAATCCCCTGAAAGATTAAAATAACTGTGATTGGTAAGGTTTACTATTGTTTTTTTATCTGTGGTTGCCTCATAGGCCATATCTAAAGAATTGTCCTCCTTAAGCGTGTAGGTAACCGTGGTATTCAAGCTCCCAGGATAGCCTTCCTCCATATCCTTGCTCACATAAACCAATTTTAAGGCTGCAAAATTTTCGCCTGTTTCCTCGGATGCCTTCCAAACCACTTTATCAAAACCTTTAATACCTCCATGCAAATGGTTTTCTCCATTGTTAATGGCCAAACTATAATTAGTACCGTCCAAGGAAAATTTTCCTTTGGCTATCCTGTTTCCATATCTGCCAATAATTGCACCAAAATACGGGCTACTCTCCATGTATTGATCTAGGTTATCAAACCCTAAAACCACATCTTCTGAAACACCTTCCTTGTTTGGAACTTTGATGGAAGTAATAATTCCACCATAGGTTATTATATCCACGGTCATCCCTGAACTATTTTTAAGGGTATAGCGGTCTACCTTTCCCCCATCAGGCGTAGCCCCAAATTCGTTTTTTTCAAGGCTCACTTTTTCAATCTTTTGGGTTACTTCCTTTTTCTTTTCGTCTTTACACATTACGCTTAAAATTAACATCCCTACTATGGATAGACCATAAAAAAATTGTTTTATAAACTTCATATTATTTACTTGGCAGATTAAGTTGATGCTGAAATAATTGGTAATATACAAAACCAACAAGCACTATATTTTAATTCGAAAAAAACCTCTTAAAAGAACTAAAAAGTCCCTCTTAGACCTATGCTTCCGGGTCCAACCTGAAGTCTCCAGCTAATTTTGTCCTTTGACAAAATCCCAGGATACCGCTCCTTGTTAAGATATTTATCAATGGAATCCACAATCACCACACTTACGGCCACACTCAAGGCCACATCCGTAAGCCAGTGGGCGCCACTCCAAAGTCTGGTAACCGGGGAAAGGAGTCCCAAAGCGTAAAACCCTCCTTTGGCCCATGGATTCTTAAACTGTTTGCCTATGGCATAGAATGTGGTAAATGCCAATATAGTGTGCCCTGAGGGAAAACTGTGATAGGCGGCCTCATTGCTAAATGGTTTAAAGCTTCCCTTCCCCACATTGGCTATAGGCCTGGCCCGCCCAACAAAAGTTTTACTCACAGATTGAATTAATCCTACGGTAGTAGCCGAAGAAATTAAGAGCACCCCAGTTTTTCTCCATTTTTCATTCTTCGTAAAAAGCCCGATTAAATACACCCCTCCGTTGATGGAGTAGTTATAAAGTGGTTTTCCAAGATAATAACCGGTCTCCTTAAATATCCCTGGAACGCCCTCTTCCTGATTTCGAAACCACTCGGAGCTGTCCTCATCAAACGCATACAAAGCCCCAGTTCCCAAAATAATGGCCCCTGCAGTGAAAAAATCGTTTTTTTCCCAATGAAACGGTCTTGAGTAGGCATGTTTTAAACCTCCAAAGGCACTTGCCCCGTCATAGCCCAACATTTCCCACGTGCTAATGGTATCAAGTGCTTGTGTTTGAGCCTTCAACTGCGGAAGGCTCAAAAAAAAGAATAGACTACATAGTATAACTTGAAATTTTAAAATCATTCTAACGCAAGAGCTTTATTAAAAGCAAAATTAACCAATTATTGATTTAGTTCAAATTTCAACAGTTTTCCCTAAGAGAAATATTTGCCAAAACCTAAATCCTTTAGTTGCAAGTGACCCAAACCATTTGCAAATTTTCTTTGTTAAATAGGTAAGGTAACAAAGCCCAACTTAAAGTATTTATGAATATAAAACATCCAATTAATGGATACATCTCTAAGAAAAGACCATAATCTTTTAATATATTTTAAAGAGGTGACACCTCCATTCACAAAGAATTTGAATTTATCCAGATTAAGACCACAGGCAAGTATTTCCTTAAATTAACAAGCTTTATCGTATTCAAAATGAGGTATTTCCAGTATATTGTTTAACATTGATCAATGTGGAATGCGAAAAATGTTATTTTACCTACCCGTAGCCTTATTTGGCTTGGTCTCTTATGCCCAGTTGGAATGTCCAACTCTTGTAAGTCCGCCAAACGGTTCCGTAAACATACCTTCCACTACCAATATCTCATGGACAGAAACCCCAGCGGCATCAGGTTACCTTTTAACCTTGGGCACTTCCCCAACCTCCGATGACATACTAAGTAAAACTATTTATATGGTCAATTATACTGAGGAAATAAATTTTCCGACCAATACGGCTATTTACGTGACCATAACCCCATTTAATGACATAGAAATTGCAAGTGGCTGTCCAAAATATTCATTTAACACCAAGGAAGAATGTTGGCTATATTTATACCCTCAAAGGGATATTGTGGTATGTAAAGATTACAGACTCCCGGATCTTCCCTCTGGAAACCAATACAATACAGAAACCAACGGAACTGGCAACACTCTGAATGCAGGGGATATAATCACTAAAGATCAGCTCATATACATAATTACCGATACGGGTCCATGTAGGGAACAATCTAGTTTTAGTGTTACCATAGACCCCACTAGTTGTATAGACCTGACCAAAATTAGGGTATATCCAAAATTTTTTACACCTAACGGAGATGGTATAAATGATCTCTGGCATCCCAACTGGGCAGATTTGAATCCAACCCTTAAATCTGCAGTATTTATATATGACAGGTATGGAAAGCTAGTACGTCAATTGGAATATGACAGCCAAGGCTGGGACGGCAGTTCCCACGGCACCCCTTTGCCAGCATCGGATTATTGGTTTACTATGGACCTTGGCGATAATAACTACTTAAGTGGACACTTTGCGCTAAAGAGATAAAATTCTATTTTCATAATCCCATTCATAAAAATGTACCCCTTACCTACTTCCTGTTCAGAAATTAGCTTCTTGATATGGAACAAATATCATTTCCATTGAAATGTTTAAAACTCCCGCTTACCGAATTCACTTTCAATGAACTTGGATTTGTTTTTGTTTTTGTTGAAGGTATAGGATAGGTTAAGGATTACCATATCTACCTCATACACATAATTGGTCGTAGTATAGAACTCATTTTCCCTGAAAGTGGTTATGCGTTGCTCATTGGTATTTAACAATCCCATATCTATGTTCTGCCATTGCAAAGTAGCCGTAAGCCTATTATCCAAAAAGGATTTACGCAGAGTAAGGTTAGGCGAATAAAAGCGAGAATCCTCACCTTGAGCCGTGTTGCGATCGGAAAGATAATTAAAGGTAAACTGTGCCGATGCTGTATCGGAAAAATTATAGGTGCTATTGGCGTTGATGGAATAGACCACTGCATCGCTATCTATGTTTCTATTATCAAAAGTACCCTCTATTTTATAGCTGTATACATTGCCTCCGATAAAATTGGACCAATTTTCAGTTAGCTTCAGCTGTGTTCCCAGCTCCAAACCCAATGACCTACTCTTTCCTACATTGGAATAGATTCGGTTCAGAATGGTATCGTTATAAACCGTATTTACCCTATTCACCAAATTATCAACGTTTCTAAAATAGGCAGTGGCGAAAATTGAATTACCCTTTTGGAAATTCTTGGTCACTCCCACCTCAACAAGATCAATGAATTCCGGCAAGAGTGTAGGATCTCCCTGTTCCAAGGTTTCGGAATGTTCGCGTTCAGGGAAGGGGTTCATTTTAAAGGTCGTGGTTCGTTCTATGCGCTTGCTATACGCAGCTTTCAATTTAGTGTTGTTTTCAAAGGAATATTGTACCGATGCCGAAGGGAACAATTTTACATGATCATAAACATAGGTGGTGTCAATGGTATTGGTCTTGTCCCTAAGATCAAAATCCCTGTCCATTGCCTCCAACCGAAGTCCGGCTGCATATTCCCATTTTTCCTGGGTGCCGCTCAATTGGGCATAGCCGGAATGAATGCTCCGCGCCAAATCCACCTCACTTGAAAATTCGGGAATCAGTTCAAATTCTCCCGTACTATTATTTTTTCTTTCATAAACGAAATCCCCAGTATGATTTAGGTTTCTATACTGATAACCTGTTTCCAATTGTCCAAATGAGAAGGGCTTAAAGGCATAATCCACCTGAAAACGTACACCATGCAAAGGGTTGTCATTGGTATTGTACTCATCCTGCCAAACAATATTGTTATCAGGGAAACCCAAATTCTGGTTGGTAGTAGGACCGCCCAGTAAGGTATATTCATATAAAATGGAGGATGACAACTGGGAACCATTATCAAACTTATGGCCATAATCAAAACTTCCCAATACAAAATCTCCCTTGCGTGTGCGCAGGTTGTGGTTATAATATTGAAAGGTGTACACCCGGTCTCCACCTTGAGCAGGGGTAATAGCGTGATTGTCATAATAAACTATATCCGCAAGACGGTCCGTGCTTCGTTTCCCTCCATAAAAGCCAAGCGAAAAGGTGTTCTTTGTATCCGGGGTATAATCTACCGTAAACCTTCCACTATAATTTAGTTCATCAGAACTGCGTTCCCCATCCGAAGGAAATTGGGTAAAGGTATCATTGATAATCGTATATACATCGCCTTCTCTCCTTCCTCCTATATCGTTGCGCTGATAATTGCCTCCCAAGGAAATATTCCAATCCCCTTTACGAAGGTTATAGGTAGCATCCACACCATGGCGTTGATGGGGGTCGGCATTGTCGTATTTTTCAATGGACGGTAAACCGCCCTTTACATTTATCTGTGCATATACGCCATCGGCCGCTCCTTTTTTTGTAATTACATTGAGGATGCCCCCCTTGCCTTCCGGGTCATATTTGGCCGAAGGGGCGGTAATGAGCTCTACCCGTTCAATGGCATTTGCAGGGAATTGCGCGAGCAGGTTTGCAGCATTGCCCTGCAAGGGCTTTCCATTTAGTAATACGACAAAGCCGGTAGTTCCTCGCACACTGATCTCGCCAAGCCCATTGACTGTTACCGAAGGCAGGTTTTTGATTACGTCCGTGGCAGACCCACCTTGGGTATTTTGAAAGGCCTTAGCATCATATACCTGTCGATCTATTTTATTGATTACGGTTTTCCTCTCCGATTGCACCACCACCTCACTTAGTTGATTGTTTCCGATACTGAGGGATATAATACCTAAATCGTTTGTATTGTTACGATTTAAGATTTGGATATCCCGTATTGTGCTGGTCTGAAATCCTATGAATGAGGCTTCAACATAATAAACCCCCCTTTTTATATCAGGAATCGTAAATACACCTTCCAAATTGGTAATTACACCTGTCACCAATTCCCCATTTTCCTGATTATACAAGGCGGCAGTGGCATATTCCAATGGGTATTCCTCTGAACCATCTACAATTCTCCCGGTAATCTGTCCAAATAAAAATGATGAGCTTAGAAATAATGTAAATAGAAGAGATGTATTTAATTTCATTTTGAAACAAGTATTTATAAACGTCAAATCTACGTTTACTTATTACCGTATCATGGTATATTTGAAATTTTTAAGGTATTATTCCAGTTTTAAATTGCTTTGGGGTCACACCATGATGGCGTTTAAAATACTTCACAAAATGGGAAACATCCTTAAAATCAAATTTAAAGGCAATTTCAGTAACCGTCAGCTCCGTATACCGCAATAATCGCTGTGCCTCTTTAACAATTTGACCTGCGATTACCTCCGATGCCGTCTTGTTGTATTCCCTTCTGCACTGAGTATTTAGGTTTTGAGCAGTGGTATTCAGTAACTGGGCATAATAGGCCACATCGTTTTTAGGTTGACTTTCCAGCAGCTCGTTAAATTGCACCACCATATCTTTTAATATGTGATTATCGACAATAGTGGCATAACCCAATATTTTAGACAACAAGGCCTTCACCACACCTTCAATTACTACATCCTTAACTTGATTATTGAGTTTAATTTCCTGACAAGCAATTTCAAATAAACCCTCTATACTGGAATCTAACTCCGTTTTAATAATCTGATGATTTCTTAGTTGGTGTAATTGACTATTTATATGCTTGTCCAAAGTATTGTGCAAAAAATCCTCTTTTACAATAAACACATAACCTTGGGGCACGGTGTCTATTTGCCAATGATGTACCACATCGTTTTTAATAATAAAGACCACCGGTGGTTCTATGGCATATTCCTGTTCGTCCATAACATGAAACCCGGATCCTTTTGTGAAATAAACTAATTCCAAGTACTTATTATGACGGTGTGGTTTGGTATAGCGTTTACTAATATCGAATGGCTGAATTTTTATATCGGCATTGGGGGAAATTTTCGAATAGGTGTTTATTTCTTTTCTCATAATCGTTAAATCATATGGAGTTAGGACTCCCTTCTACCGGATTAATCTACAGCCACTCCTATTTTCCTAAAGCAAAATCAAAAAACATATGCATAATCAAAAAAAACTTCCATACGGGAGCCGACCTGCAAATATGTTTTGGGGAAATTAGAAAACAAAAATCACAGAAACAAGATAATTATAATTCATTTAATGCTGTAAAATGCCTCTAAGAAGTCCATTTACTGATAATCCAGCAACTGAATTTGCCCTAAAATTTCACAAATTCTTATAGTGCTCCTTTTTGTGAAAAAATTTCATCGATAAAAAAAGACTTTCTGTCTAGACAATTACCCCAAACGTCTATCGGTTGATCGTAAAATGTAATAAAATTTCACCTTTGTAGTGTTACATCAATTCATTCAAAAAATAAAATTATATCACATCCTTCTAGATTTTTTCAGTGTCAGTTTTCTTTTTATCAAGACAATTTCACTGTAATGACAAAAATATGGGGGTAGGTTTTATGGTTAAAGAAGTTTTGTAGCGAACTAAAATAATTAGAACTAAGAAAAACTAAAATTAACGAGACTGAAATAAAACAATACCTATGAAAATAAAATTAGCTATCCTACATTTCTTAATTTGTAGTGTTATTATTGCCCAGGATGAATCAACGTTTACGGGGAGTGAAGATAATATTGAATACAAAGCAATTTTTGATGGTAAAGATTTGTATGTAACACTACATACAGAGTTCAAAGAGACCATGCTATCTATGCTTCATCGTGGGTATACAATATATTTTGATGTAAAAGGGAAGAAAAAGAAAAATGTAAGCATACAATACCCACTAAAAACAGAGCGCCTGGAAAAAGGAACTAGGCCTGAAAGAGGTGAGCGTATCGGAAATGGCGAGCAAAATGGTCCGGATATCAATAAAATGCTAGAAAATCTTCCAAAAATGGCAAATTATACAAGCTACGATTCATCTCAAGATTTTAATTTGGATTTAAATAGTTTGGGTATTGAAATGAATTATAGTTATGAAGAAAGTACAGAGGTGGGTCCAATTTTAGAATACCATTTAAAGATTCCTGCTTCTAAAATTGTAATGGAAAATGAAGACCTCTCAAAATTATCTATTGGAGTTGTTTCTATCAAGCAAGAACAAAAGGAAAACAAGCAACAAGCCAATATGGGTAGGAGTGGTAGACAAGGCGGTGGTCAAGGCGGACGTTCTAGAGGCGGTGGAGGTGGCCGTGGTGGTGGTGGAAACAGAGGAGGATCGACTCAAGCAAGGGAAACGGTGCAGGTAGCAACTATAGATTTTTGGTTTGAATTAAATGATAAAAATAAAGAGTAAAAAATTAAACACTACAATACAGAATTTTAGATTCTTTTCTAATAACCGATTACATTCTTGTAATCGGTTATTTTATACATTCATTTTTGTATTAATTGAGATTTACAAGTCTTAAAAAGAAAGATAGTACTTTGCTTTTTATCCCCAAGAAAAACCAAAAAATTCTCATCGATAAAAAAAGACTTTCTGTATAGACAATTAGCCCAAACATCTATTACACTTTATTAAGGTAGCATTTAGTTTCACATTTGTAGTGTAAATGTAAAACACACAAAAATGAAATTATATCTCATCATAGCGAGCTTTTTAATCGTGCAATTTTCAAATGCACAAGAGGCTTTTAATACTTCAACACCAAAAGTGTGGTCTTTAGACGAATGTATTGCCTACGCCATAGAAAACAACATAACAGTTAAAGATGCATTATTAAATACCAATATTGCAGAAGTAAATTATGACAGGGCAAAATCATCCAGACTGCCTAACTTATTTGGTAGTGCTTCTCAAAATTTTTCTAACGGAAATTCAATAGACCCCATTACAAGTGATTTTGTGTCAGATCAAATCTATAGCTCTAATGTGGGCATAAATAGTTCGATGACCTTATTTCAAGGCAATCAAATTAATAATGATTTAAAACAACGTGAATTACTTTTAGAACAGAGTTCATTTATTGAAGAAATAGCCAAGAACAACATTGTTGTCAGCATTTTAGAAACCTATTTGCAAAGTTTATACAGTAAAGAAAGTATTAGCATCGCCGAAAACAATTTGGTGGCTTCAGAGAAAGAAGTGTTACGTGCCAAAGCACGTTTAGATGCCGGAGAAATTGCTCTAAATGATTACTCAGAAGCACAAAGTCAAGCGGCTACCAATAAATACAATGTAATCGCTGCAAAAAACAATTACCAACAAAACATCATTGCTTTAAAGCAATTGCTAGAATTGCCACCAACACAAGAGATGGAGGTTGAAACCATTGATAAAAATATGGATTTAATCAACTTTGAAAATGACAAAATGATGATTTATAATAATGCCTTAGGTTATCTGCCAGAAATAAAGGCAAGTACATTAAATATCGCCGTCAACGAAAAAGAGTTGGACATCGCTAAAGGGGGTTATCTACCTACATTATCTTTAATAGGCAGTATGGGTACTGGGTATACCAGTATTAACGACAATAATTTTTCAGATCAGTTTAATGTTAATTTCAACCAAAGAATAGGCCTTTCATTAAACATTCCAATCTTTAATAGAAATCAGACCAAAGCGGCTGTAAACACTGCGACTATTAATATTGAAAAAGCTGAAATACAGAAGCAAAATTCTGAAAAAGAAGTCTATAGAAAAATTGAAACTGCTTACCAAAATGCACTTTCAACACAAGAACAAGTGATTGCGGCTGAAGCCTCAAAAGTAGCAGCAGAACAATCGTTTAAACTCGCACAAAAGAAATATGAATTGGGTGCTTTAAGCACTACGGATCTCGTGATTAGTCAAAACACATTTACCAAGGCGCAACAAAATTATTTACAAGCCAAATACTTAAATATTTTATATCATCAATTATTGCAATTTTATCAAGGAAACGACATTAAACTTTAATCTATAACAAAATGAAAAACAAGAAATTAATAATAGGTAGCATCGTAGTAGTCATACTCGCTATCATAGTTTACAGCTTTGTTAATAATGACAATGCTGTTATAATAGAAGCAAAAACAGTTATCGCCAAAAAAGCGAATGTGACCACAATGGTTACGGCTACAGGAACCATAGAACCCATTACTCAAGTAGAGGTTGGTACGCAAGTTTCTGGTGTGGTCGAAAAGATATTTGTAGACTACAACAGCGAAGTTAAAGAAGGGCAATTGCTTGCCGAATTGGATAAAACCAATTTACTGGCCACTTTAACGCAGACGCAATCTACCTATGACAATGCCGTCAATCAAAGAAATTACACGAAAACCATTTACGACCGTCAAAAAACCTTGTACGACAGTCAAGTGATTAGCAAGTCTGATTTTGATGATGCAAGCTACAATTATGAAACTGCGAAGGGAACAGTAACCCAGCGTTTATCAGATTTACAAAAGGCGAAAACCAATTTAAGTTATGCCGATATTTACTCGCCGATTGATGGTGTTGTATTGTCGAGAGCCATAGACGAAGGACAAACTGTTGCAGCAAGTTTCAGTACACCAACGCTTTTTACCATTGCAAAAGATTTAAAAGAAATGCAGGTAGAAGCTGATGTTGACGAAGCAGATATAGGGCAAGTAAAAGAAGGACAACGTGTTAGCTTTACCGTTGATGCTTATTTAGGAGAAGAATTTGACGGAGTTGTTACACAAGTACGATTGAACCCGACGGTAACTTCAAATGTGGTAACCTACACGGTAGTGATTAAAGCAGATAACCCGGATTTAAAATTAAAGCCAGGATTGACAGCGACCATTTCTATTTACACCTTGGAATTAAAAGATGTATTAACTGCCGAAGCCAAAGCCATTAATTTTAAACCAACACGTCCAGAGTTAGCCGCCTATAACGAACAAAAAAACTTGACGGTTGAACCGTCAAAAGACAGAACAGCAGACAGAGGTAACGGTAGCGTTGTATGGGTTTATGCTAGTAATGGTGAAATTAAAGCTAATAAAGTCACTTTAGGAGCAAGCGATGGCGTTAACGTACAAATTTTAGACGGACTCTCTGAAGGAGACAAATTAGTGTACAGTTTAGAAGGCGTTAGTAAAACAGAAGCAAAAACAGCAGCTAAAAGCGAAAGTCCATTTATGCCACAACGAGGCGGTGGAGGAAAAAGACAATAAGATGAGCAAAGAAATCATAAAAATAGAAGACTTAAAGCGTGAGTTTACCATGGGCAATGAAACGGTTCACGCTTTAAGAGGTATTTCGTTTGATATAAAAGAAGGCGAGTTTGTAACCATTATGGGGTCTTCTGGGTCTGGAAAAAGTACGATGTTGAATATTTTAGGCTGTTTAGACCAACCAACATCGGGAATTTATGAAATTGATGGCGTTAAGGTAAAAGACCTTACTAAAAATCAACTGGCAACGATACGTAATGAAAAGATCGGATTTATTTTTCAATCCTATAATTTATTAGCAAGAACATCGGCTATTGAAAATGTAGAATTACCGCTATTATATAACAGTAATGTTTCTACAGAAGAGCGCAGAAAACGTGCTATAGAAGCTTTACAAAAAGTCGGGTTGGGCGACAGATTAGATCATACACCATCACAACTTTCAGGTGGGCAACAACAACGTGTTGCTATTGCACGGTCGTTGGTTAATAATCCGGTTATGATTCTAGCCGATGAAGCCACTGGAAACTTGGATACACGAACGTCTTACGAAATTATGTCTTTGTTTCAAGACTTAAACAAACAAGGCATTACCATCACTTTTGTAACACACGAACAGGATATTGCAACATTTAGCAATAGAACCATTGTATTAAAAGACGGAAATATAATTCAAGATTATAAAAACCATAAAGTACAATCGGCAGAAGAACAGTTAGCAAAATTACCTAAAGAAGACCATTAATTATGAGACTATTAAATTTATTTAAAATCGCTTTTAAAGCTATTGTTCTTAATAAAATGAGAACATTACTTACAATGTTAGGCATCATTATAGGTGTAGCATCTGTAATTGCGATGCTCGCCATTGGAGAAGGTTCAAAAGAAAGTATTCGCGCTAACATTTCAAGTATGGGATCGAATATCATTACCATCAAACCGGAATCAACCAGTTCTGGAGGTGTCCGTGCAAGTGCAGATGAGATGCAAACGCTTACACTTAAAGATTATGAAGCCATCAAAGCGCAAACCACCTTGTTAAGCTATTCGACACCATTGGTCAATGGGAAAGGACAAGTCATAAACGGGTCTAACAACTGGCCATCAAGTATTTATGGTGTAAATCCGGACTATCTAAAAATTAAAGTGGTCGATTTACAAAGCGGTAGTATGTTTACAGATCCCGAAGTAAAATCAGCTTCTAAAGTGGCGTTGATTGGTCAAACAGTTGTTGATAATTTATTTTCAGATGGTCAAGACCCTATTGGGCAGATGATTCGATTCAATAATATTCCGTTTAAAGTCATTGGTGTGTTAGAAGTAAAAGGCGAAAATACCTTTGGTCAAGACCAAGATGATGTTGTTATTGCACCTTATACAACAGTGCAAAAACGTATTTTGGCTATTGATTATATAAATCAAATTATGGCATCTGCCGTTAGTGAAGACGATGCGCCAGATGCAGTAACCGAAGTCATAGAAATAATGAGAGAACAACATAAAATAACAAATGAAAATAATGACGATTTTAGTGTGCGTTCTATGGAAGAACTCATTTCTACCTTTAGTTCTACAAGTGAAATGTTAACCATCCTTTTAGTGGCTGTTGCAAGTATATCATTATTAATAGGTGGCATTGGAATTATGAATATTATGTATGTCTCTGTAAAAGAACGTACTAAAGAAATTGGTCTACGAATGGCTGTAGGTGGCAAAGAATCAGATATTTTGATGCAATTTTTAATAGAAGCCATTTTAATAAGTATAACAGGTGGTATATTAGGTGTCCTTTTAGGACTCAGTTCAACTATATTTATTGAGAAATTTTTAAATTGGCCAACAAGTGTGGCAATGTATTCTATTGTTATTTCCTTTGCGGTTTGTGCAATTACAGGAATCTTCTTTGGATGGTATCCTGCAAGAAAAGCATCGGCTTTAGACCCGATTACAGCATTGCGATATGAATAAATTTATGATGGAAAAAAATAAAAAAATAACAGTCTTTTCACATATCCTGATTTGGTTTGCCTTATTCAGTATGCCATATGTGCTTTCTTATGGTCAAGAACAAGAAATTAGCAGGACTATGTCTCGTTTTTGGATACCGTTGTTTTTTTATGTTATCCTATTTTATATTAATTATGGTGTATTAATTGACAAATTTCTGTTTGAGAATAAAACAGTTAAGTACATCATTATAAATGTGATCATTATTTCATTTTTTCTGGTGCTAAAATCACAAATTGATACTTTTATTTTTACTGATGTAATAAGAAAACCGTCAAATATCGAAGGTGCTAGGCCACCTATTAAGATGATTATTTATGTACAAATGTTATCCTATATAGTACCGGTGCTTTTTTCAGTGACCATTAAAACCACAAAACGATGGACAAAAACAGAAGCCGAGCGTAAGGAAGCTACGAACTTCAAGTTGCAATCAGAACTTCAACATTTGCATTATCAATTACAACCACATTTCTTTTTTAACTCCTTAAATAACATCTATGCTTTGGTTGATATTTCGCCAGAGCAGGCAAAAATTTCCATTCATAGTTTAAGCAAATTGATGCGTTATATGTTGTACGAAACCAATATAGATTTGGTACCACTTTCAAAAGAAATTGATTTTATGAAAAAATATATCGACCTAATGAAATTAAGGGTATCGGATAAAACAGAAGTCAGTTATAGTTTCCCAACAGAAGAAAATGGTATTCAAATAGCACCTTTATTATTTATTTCATTAATAGAAAATGCTTTTAAGCATGGTGTTTCAGCAAGTAAAGAAAGTCATATAAACATTGCTATGACTTCAGAAGAAAGAACAGTTCTATTCACCATTGAAAACGAAAATTTCCCTAAAAAAACAGACGACAAAAGTGGTTCTGGTATTGGTCTGCAAAACGTAGAGAAGCGCTTAGAGTTACTATACCCAAATAAACATAGTTTTAATACGACTGTAAAAGACAATCGGTTTTTAGTACAATTAAAAATAGAAACAGCCTAAATTATGAGCAACTTAAAAATTACTTGTGTTATTGTAGATGATGAACCGATGGCGTTGAATTTGGTAGAAGGTTATGTTGAAAAAACACCGTTTTTGGAGCTTAAACAAAAATGCAGTAGTGCCATTGAAGCGATGGAGTTTTTAAAAACAAATCCTGTTGATTTATTGTTTTTAGATATCCAAATGCCTGATTTGACAGGGATTGAATTGTCTAAAATGCGTCCAAAGGAAACCCGAGTTATTTTCACCACTGCCTTTGACCAATATGCATTAGAAGGCTTTAAAGTAGAGGCATTAGATTATTTATTAAAACCTTTTGACTATGCAGAGTTTCTGGCAGCAGCCAACAAAGCAAGTACTTGGTTTTCTTTAGTAAAAGGCAAACAACAAACTGTTTTTTCCGATGAAAAGGAATTCCTTTTTGTAAAATCTGAATACAAACAATTGCGCATTAAATTGGCAGATGTACTCTATTTTGAGGGCTTAAAAGATTATATAAAAATATGGCTAAAAGATAATCCCAAACCAATATTAACTTTGATGAGTTTAAAATCTTTAGAGGAAGAATTGCCCGAAACTCAATTTATGCGTGTGCATCGTTCATTTATTGTTTCTCTAGATAATATCGATGTTATCGAACGTAGTCAGATCATAATTGGAAATCAACGCATTACAGTTTCGGAAAATTATAAGCCAGCATTTTTAAACTATATTTCCAAAAATAGTTTGGACTAATTTACTTTTTTGCTTCGAAATCTGTAGGGCTGTAATCGGACTTCCAAATAAATAGCACTAAACACCCGTGGAGATCTAGACCCCTGATTTTAAAGTCCTAATTAGCTAAAACCTCTCGATTGCGCTATTAGATTAGCATTATTAAATTTATAGATGTTTAATATAAAATTAAACTCTCCTTATTTTTAAACTTCATTAAGAACTGGCATTAGTCGGTTTTTCGTTTTTTAAACCATAGGTCCTCCAAGCTAAAATTAACTGTTAGCACATGATAATTCTCCTTGATAAGTATATTTTCTATTAGACCAGTGGACCCATAGGAATAGGACAAATTAAGCATGGAATTATTACCACGGCCAATGGGCAAACCTACCCCTGCCGTAAAATTATAACCATCTATTTTAGCATCGTTAATGGACAGATACCCGGTGTCGTAATTAAAACCAGTTCTATAACGAATACGCTGGTTGTACTTATAACTGGAAGAATTTCTTACAAATTCCAAACCAAGGGCATAGATATCCTGATCAGCATATTCCCCAATATTTTCGGACTGCCCGGTATCACTCCAATAATTCTTTTTATAATCGGCGTTTAGCGTAAAGGATTTTAAAAATTTTGTACTTAACCCAACCCCTAGTTCCATTGGCATTTTAAAATCGGCAACAGTATTACTCTCATCCTCCTCTACCGTTATTTCCACTGCGTCCAGGCTTTTAATCACTGAACGCCTTACACTACCCTTTAGACTGGTAGGGAATTGGACTGTACTCCCAAGTGTAATATTCTTTGTAAGGTCGTATTGCATACCTAGCCCAAAACGAGCGCCACTATAATTGGTATCTTCAGTGGAAACAAAAGCACTATTATAGATTTGGAAGGATTCTTCCTCCTCAATCTTGCCAAATAGTACGGAAAAACTGGCCCCAAATCTTAATTTATCAGTAATACCATATCCCAGGTTGATCTTTAAGTCGCTCAATCCTCCAAGACCACTAACATTACTTTCAAAAGTTTCCTCAGTCCCCTCTATATTTGTTTTTACTCCTACCAAGGTATATCCCACATCGGTATATGGAACCAATGCTATACCTGCTCCAAGTCTGTCCGCTATTCGGAAGGCAAGAGCCAAATTGGAAAAGTTGACAGTGGCTTTTGATTCGTCGTTTATCCTATTACTATAATTGTTATACTTCCCCCTTATCCCAATATCGTAAAAGAAAGAGTTTTGAGGTGTCAAGGCAAAATTGGCCGGATTTAAATTGTTTATTTCTGTGTCCGATTTCATTGCTAATCCAGAATAACCCATCCCATTGGTTCTCCCAATACTCGTCTGATTTATTGCACCTAGACCGTATAGTGAATAAGGCGAACTTGTTAGGCCTTCGGATTGAGCCAAAACAGGAATTGCAGTTAAGAAAGTTATAAATAGGGTAGATAAGGGTAATTTATTCATCTTCATCATATATTGCGTAGGTAAGTTCCAATTTGATACCTTGGTTAGTGCCGTCATTTCCGATTAAAACAAATCGATCTACAGTGCTATTGTAATTCTCGGGCAAAAGAATAATTGCATCATTGGTTTCCCGTTCTGCCAACAATAGTCCTTCTATATAGCTAGTAAGTGGTATTTCATAATATATGTCATTGAATTCCTCCCCGTCACGGTTCAAAGTGGCCTGTACTCCCGTATTATCCATTCCTACCAATTGATCTGTTAAATCATTGTTTTGGTCTACGATAAAAAGCGATAGGTTGTCCCTTAGAGCCAGTTCATCATTATAAGAAGCCAAAGCTGGTTTAATTTTAAGAACGGCATTCAGTAAGGTTCCCCGTCCTGGAATATCGAACAAGGTTTTTAAATTTGTAAATTCTATCTTCGTCGTGTATCCAATACCGGATTGAATAAAACTTTGATTATCCGATTCGGAACTGTTGAGAGCAACTTCTTTATCTGTGAGTGTCTTTAGGTACTCATTGGTTTCCACCACGGACATCTGGTTAAAAAATGGAATAGGACTACTGGTGGTGTTTATTGCAAAATCTGTAGTATACTGCGTGCGACTTTCCTCTTGGGAAATGGTGTAATACATCCTCATTACGCTGGTAGCAAATGAAAAACCAACTATGGAACCGTCGTCGTCGTCGCCTGGCTGAAAGGTAATCCCATGAAAGTAGTCCTTAAATTCCTCGGTGTTTGTAATATTCTTTTGTTGCAACTGCTCAAAAAGATCTAACCCTAAGGAGTCACTTAATTTAATATATAACGAATCCGTTCCCAAAGGTCTTGGTGTATAGGTTACAGACCCTAAATCTTCCTCAAAGAACCCCACCTTGCTGGTATTATAGAATTCACTCCCATCCGCTGGCTTTAAAAGTTCACTGAGCTCTTTAATATGGATGGTGTTATTTTTAAGGGTGTCATTATAATAGTAATTGTCGTACTTCAGGAAGAAGGCGATACTATCATATTCCGCGTCGGAATCGATATAATAGCTATTGGGCAACAATTCCGCAAAACTCGAACTTTTCACGGCCCCAAATACCGGGTCTATATATTTACCGATAAGCATACGGGAGGCCTGTGAAGTTACAATACTGTCAAACTTCATGGTGTATGTCTCCACATTCATGGTATCTATTTGCACCACCCGAATATTACTGTCGGTAAATGTCCCGCCAGCCACAAAATCGGAATCATTAATAGCATCCGTACTGCATGAATCCATAAGTGTCAGTAGAGCTATAAGTCCAAGGAGTTGTCTCATTCGTTTATTATTTAAAGCCAAAAGTAAAAGTGTTTCCCTAGCTCGGAAACCCCAATAGACCAACCCACTAACTTATAAGACCAAAGGGCAAATTTTAGCTATTAAATGCCGTCTACCATTCGTAGATAAAATATCCTCTTTTATATGTTAAATAGGTGACTTTATCTATTTAAGTTTCAAACACCATGTTCGCCATCTAGTTTTGACAAAAAAATAACTAATGAAATACATTTATAACATGAAGGGAAGGGTAAACCACATTAAAATGTTAACGATGGCCAGCGTAACACTTTGCTTAATGGCTAGTTGTTCCAATGACGATGAAGATGAAGATTTGGGAAACTGGACAGACAAATCCGTTTTTGATGGGAGTCCTCGTAGTGGCAGCGCCTATTTCACTATTGGAAACATCGGATATAGTGGTGTAGGTTTTGACGGAGATGATTACCTGACCTCCTTTTGGTCCTATAATATGGATGGCGATTACTGGTCACAAAAAGCAGATTTCCCCGGAACTGCAAGGAATGCAGCCGTAGGTTTTGAAGTCAATGAAAAGGGATATATCGGCTCTGGATATGATGGCTTGGACGAACTGTCGGATTTTTATTCTTACGACCCTGCCAGTAATACATGGACAGAAATTGCAGCATTCCCATCTACCCCAAGGCGAAGTGCGGTGGCATTCGGAATAAACGGCTTAGGCTATTTCGGTACAGGCTTTGACGGTGACAACGATCGAAAGGACTTTTGGAAATATAATCCCAACAGTGATAGCTGGTCAGAGTTGGTAGGCTTTGGCGGGGATAAAAGAAGGGCGGCAACAACCTTTACCATAGGGGATAAAGTGTATATGGGAACAGGAGTTTCCAACGGTGTCTATTTGCAGGATTTTTGGGCTTTTGACTCCACCACAGAAAGTTGGACGCAAAAACTGGATTTGGATGAAGATGATGATTATACCATTGTGCGTAGCAATGCGGTAGGTTTCACCCTAAATGACTATGGATATATAGCCACTGGAACCTATGGTGGCACCTTACAATCTATTTGGGAATATGACCCAAGTACAGATTCTTGGGAATCCAAAACAGGTTTTGAACGAACATCGAGACAGGACGCGGTGGTATTCTCAAATAATGTAAGGACTTTTATTGGCTTGGGCCGAACAGGAAGTTTGTATTTGGATGATTTGGAGGAATTTTTACCTTATGACGAATACGACGACGAAGACTAGTAATTTTGATTTTGTAGTGTTAAAGTCAGCAAAAGCGCCATGCCTCGTGGTATGGCGCTTTAAAAATGAAAAAAAATGAAAAAAATTTTAATAGCATATGTTTTAATAGCGGTTGTATCTGGATTTCTGTTATTGGGCTTTTCAAATTACAGTGTTGGCTCAAAAGAAAGTAAATTGCAGCTCCGTACCGAAATATTGAATTTGGAAAACGGATATGGATATCAAATAGCATTAGGTAACAAGGTACTTATCCGCCAGGAGTACATTCCCGTTCTCCCCGGAAAAAAACCATTCGTAAGCACCCAGGATGCCAAACGTACAGCCGATAAGGTTATTAATAAATTACAAAATAAGGAGAGTCCTATTTTGACAATTTCCGAACTAGAGGAATTACAGATTATGAAATTTACCTTAGACTAAAGAAGTGCATGGTACTTGATAAGAAAAATATTCCGCAATGGCTAGTTCACGTCCTTTTATGGTGCACGCTTTGCGGCTTGCTGTCTTACCCTGTTTTGACTGGGTCCGGATCTCTTCCCTATAACCTTTTGGCAAAAGTACTCTTGGCCATGGCAATTTTCTATCTTAATTATTATTATCTGGTACCGAAATTTTTGCTGAAAGACCGCATGTGGAACTATATTGCGCTGTCTGTCCTACTACTTTTGGCAGTCGGATTTTTTGCTAATATAGCGTTCCCTCCATCGCCCCCCGACGACCTTCCACGACGAGCAGTTCGCATGCGACCTCTTGGAGGTAATGGTCATGGAGCATTTCGTTTTGTTTTAATGACGACAGTTATATTCGCCGTTCCCTATATTTTCAGTACCATGTTAAAGGTCTATACGGAATGGCAGAAAAACGAAGACCTTCGTAAATTGGTAGAAAAAGAAAAAATACAGTCAGAACTTCAATTTTTAAAGTCCCAGCTAAACCCGCATTTTCTTTTTAACTCCTTGAATACTATTTATTCGCTTTCGGTAAAACAATCTCCGGATACCTCCGAAGCGGTCATCAATTTATCTGAACTTATGCGGTATATGCTCTACGAGGCAGACAAAAAATTAGTACCCCTACACAAGGAACTGGAATACATACAAAGTTATGTAGCATTGCAACGGCTTCGACTCGCCAATAGTGAGAATGTGACGCTAAAAATATCGGGAGAAGAGAAGGGAAAATTTGTCCCTCCCCTCCTATTTATTTCCTTTATTGAAAATGCATTCAAATACGGTACCGATTATAACGGCAAAACCATTGTTAAAATAAACCTTTCCATAAATAATGAGTCCATACATCTACAGGTAACCAACATTATAGGAACTTTTAAAGCAAAATCAGATAGTAGCGGAGTGGGTCTGGAGAACGTCAAGAATAGGTTGAACTATTTGTATCCCCATTCACATGATTTGCTTATACAGGATGACGGAAAGACCTATGAGGTAAATTTAACCCTAAATTTAAAAAACTATGAATTGCATAATCATTGATGATGAGCCTTTGGCTATAGATGTATTGGCAGACTATTGCAAGAAAATAGACTTTACGGAGGTAGTAGGTACTTTTACCAATCCTTTGGATGCCATAACAGTTATTAAGGAAAAAAAGGTCGATTTAATTTTTTGCGACATAGAAATGCCCCAAATTAGTGGTTTGGAATTTATAAGCGCCCTAGATAACAGGCCCCTGTTTATTTTTACAACAGCCTATGCGCATTATGCAGTTGAGGGATTTGAGCTGAACGCAGTTGATTATCTGGTTAAGCCTATCCCTTACCATAGATTTATAAAGGCCGTTTCAAGAACCAAGGAGATTTTGACACAAAAGGAAAAACCTTCAACAGCCAATATTTTTCCTTCCAATGGAGGGCACAAGGATACCCAAAAATTTATTTTTGTGAAATCCGAACATGAAAATATTAAGATAGATCTTGATCAAATTGAATACATTCAGGGTCTTAAAGATTACCTGAAAATCCATATTATAGGCACCAATAAGACAATCTTGACCCTTCTAAGCTTCAAGGACCTTTTGGACAAATTGCCCCAAAACCAATTTATACGGGTTCATAAATCTTTTGTAGTCAACGTAAATGTCATTAAGACCATTCAAAGGAATCGAATTGTGATCAATGATACCCGAATCCCAATAGGAGAAAGTCATAAGACTCAGTTCTTTTCATTTCTGGGCTTGTGATGAAGCCTTATCATCGGCATTATACGAGTATCATTTAAAAAACCAACTTAGAGTTAATGGCCACTAAAACCTTTTTATCAATTGGTTCCAATCGGCAAAGGCATATTTCAAGGTTTAGGCAATAAGTTTATTGGCTACTTCCCGTTACTAAAAACAATTACCGTTTATTGAATTTTGTACGACAAGTTTATAAAGGCTTTTGTCCCTAGTATTTATAAGTAAAGGATTAATATTAGACGAAGTCACCACTTCGCTTTCAGTTATTTCTTAATGTAAGCTTGACTTCAAATCGGCATCGTAGCCCGATAACATCTTCTGTAACTTTTTTACAATTTTTGGATTTTTAAGAGCCACATTTTCAGTTTCGGAAATATCCTTTTCTAGGTTGTACAATTCTATTTCGCCCTTAACTACCCTTAATTTCCAAGCCCCGCTTCGCACAGCCTCGGCCGTGTTTCCAGAGTAATAATAAAATCCATCTTTTGTATGTGGAGATTTGGCCTTTTTATCCCCGGAAAGCAAAGGCCAAATATTCCTTCCATCCATGGGTTTTTCCGAAACTTCACTTTCTGTTAAATAAGCAATAGTGGGTAATATATCTATGGTAGAAGCCAGTTCGGAACAAACGACTCCAGAGGGAATGACTCCCTTCCATTGTGCAATCATTGGCACACGCATGCCACCTTCATAGGTTTGAAATTTATACCCTCGCAATGGCAACGCACTTCCCCCTTGGCCGTCCTTAAGGTCCCAGGGTCCATTGTCCGAAGTAAAGATAACTAAGGTATTCCCATCAATACCTAAGGATTCAAGAGTTTCAAGAATTCTTCCCATACTCCAATCAATTTCTTCAATGACATCGCCATATAGCCCTCTAGCACTTTTCCCTTTAAATTCAGGGGAAGCATGTAATGGAATATGGGGCATTGAATGCGCTAGATATAAGAAGAACGGTTCTTCTTTATTCTCCTTAATAAACTCCAAAGCTTTTTTTGTGTAGCGCTGTGTTAATGTCGATTGATCTACAGGGTATTCAATAATTTCATTTTGTTCTGTTAATGGCACGACGCCTCCTCTCCATTTTTCTTGTCTCAGACTATCGATGGTCATGCCTTCTCTAAACAAAACGTTTTCTGATACTTTGGCTTTCGGATATACAGACATATCGTTGCTATATGGAATACCATAATACATGTCGAAGCCTTGAGCAGTTGGCATATATTGATCCTTATCCCCTAAATGCCATTTCCCAATACAAGCGTTGGCGTAGTTTTGGGTTTTAAGCATATCGGCTATAGTCAATTCCTCATTTGGTAATCCACCTGGTAAGTTTGGCCATAATACTTTAGGAACCCCAACTCTAGGTGGGTAAGCCCCTGTTAGCAATGCCGCTCTTGATGGTGAACACACGGATGAAGCAGAATAAAAATCGGTAAATTTTATACCGTTTTCTGCCATTTTATCAAGGTTAGGGGTTTTAATTAAGGGAGAACCAAAAACGCCAACATCCTGATACCCTTGATCGTCCGTAAAGACTATGATAATGTTTGGTTTGGAAGTTTTATTTTGTGCAATTAATGCTGTTTTACAACATAAAAAGACCGTAATGATGAGAGCTATTAATTTTATTCTTTGCATCATATCGTTCTATTTTTTGTTTAATAAACCATCAAAATGATAGGTTTTACCAGCTTCAGTTTCAAACTCAATAGTTTTATCGTTGTATTTTAAAACACATGGCAAGCCACTTTTTGAAAGTACCGAAACACCTTTCAATAGACCTTCTTCCCAAGAAAAAGACAATTCAAAACCCCCTCTAGCCACAATACCCGAAACACGTCCTTCTGGTAAGGCTGTTGGTAAAGCTGGCAATAATTCAATTTTATCCAAATGGCTTTGTAATATCATTTCCAAAATACCTGAAGCGCCACCAAAATTTCCATCAATTTGAAATGGTGGATGTGCATCAAACAGGTTCGGGTACGAGCCTCCACCTTCTTTACCATCTGCTCTTTCGGCAGGACTTAGTAGTTTATGCAATAGCTTGTAAGCATGGTCGCCATCTCTAAATCGTGACCAAAAATTAATTTTCCAGGCCAAACTCCAGCCAGTGCCATTATCGCCTCGGTATTCCAAGGATTGCTTTGCAGCCTTCATTAAATCTGGCGTGTCCTCATAATTGATTTCATTCCCTGGGTGAACCGCCCAAAGATGTGAAACATGACGGTGATGATTTTCCGGGTCATCCTTATCTTCCAACCATTCCTGTAACTGTCCATGCTTCCCAATTTGGTTTGGAGCAATCTTTGCAATCATTGGCCCCAGGGTTGAAGCAAATTCCTGATCCGTATTTAAAATTTTTGAAGCTTCAATAGTACTTCTAAATAATGCCCTGATCAACTGATGATCCATAGTAGGGCCCGCAACCAAACCACCAATTTCCGGTGAGTTGGATGGTGAACTAATTAAATAACCTGTATTGGGGTCTTCGTATAAAAACTGACTGTAAAACAAGGCGGCACTTCTCATTAACGGGTACTTCTCTTGTAAAAAGTCTTTATCTTGGGTATACAGAAAATGCTCCCAAATGTGGGTGCTTAACCAAGCGGCGCCACCCAACCAAATACCGTGGTGCGATGCGTTTACCGGAGCTGCACCACGCCAAATATCAATATTGTGGTGTGCAATCCAACCCTCGGCATTGTAGTGCGCTTCGGCCACTTTGGCTCCCGTAATTGAAAGGTCTTCAATTAAATCGAACAACGGCTCGTGGCATTCACTTAAGTTATACATTTCTACCGGCCAGTAGTTCATTTCCAAATTAATATTAGTGGTGTAACTACTAAACCATGGTGGTGTTAATTTATCATTCCAAATACCTTGAAGTGTTGCTGGCTTTGTTCCTGGACGACTACTGGCAATAGTTAGATATCTCGCATATGCTACATACAAGGCTACCAGTTGCGGATCGTTTGGATCGCTGCTGAAATCGGAAATGCGTTGATCGGTTGGATTTTTAGATTTTCCGTTATCCCCAAAATCCAAAGTAAAGCGATTGAACAAAGATTGATAATCCTCAACATGGCGCTGTTTTACTTTTTTATAATTCCCAGAACCAACATTTGCTAAAGTTTCTTGTGTGATTTTATTGGGATTCCCAGTTACGTCATTGAAGCTGATGTAATTGGTAGCCGCTGTTAAATAGATAGTGGCTTTTGAGGCATTGGAAATTTGAAGCTTCCCATTTACAGTATCAATACTACCATTTGTTTGAATCCTTAAAGTAGCGATCCCTCTTAAAACGCCTTCTTTAACCTTCACTTCCAGGGTTTGTGAATTGCCATCAATTTTGACCGATTTATCTTCATGAAGAGCATCTAACCACAAATCGAAATTAAGGGCTTTAGCTTTACTGGAAGTTAGGTTTACCGCAATAATATTATCGGGAAAACTAGACAATACTTCACGTTTATATTCTACACCTTCAACAGTATAGGATACCAAACCAATGGCATTATTTAAATTGAGTTCGCGTTTATAATTGGTGTAGTTATCATGGTTTTTAAAATCGATATAAATATCACCAAATGGCTGGTACGGTACTTGTTGTAAGGGCACGCTCATAAACTCGTTCTGAGCCAATTTTTGAGCTTCCATTTGCTTACCGTCTGCCAATAACTGTCTTATTTCGTCTAAATACCTGCTTGCCCCTTTATGTGCGTAGTCATGTGGCTTTCCTGCCCACAAAGTTTCTTCATTAAATTGAATATGTTCTTGGGCTACCCCGCCGTATATCATTGCCCCAAGACTACCGTTACCCACCGGTAACGCTTCTGTCCATTCTGTAGCAGGTTGTTTATAGGACAATTTTAATTTTTCCTGGGCCTTTGTTCCTTCAATTAGAAAGAACAGGACAAAAAATAAGGCAAGTATATTTCTTCTTTGCATCCGTCTAGCTTCTGATCATTATTGCTCAATTCTTATTTATTGTACCCTTGTATCCCTAACTTTCCCAATGGTCAGCTATAATTTGATGTATTTCCGGATTATCAGGATCGATATCCCCCAAGGCTTCCCTTTGCCTTAATATCTCCTTTTTCATTTCTACAATGACATCCTTGTATTTAGGATCATCATAGGCGTTACGAAGTTCCTTGGGGTCCTCTTCCATATCGAAGAATTCCCAATATTTCTCTGGCTGCTCTTCTTTGGTATATTCATTTACCTTGAGTCCGTTTCCATAATAAAATGCAAGCTTGTACCGCTCTCCCCTAATTCCAAAATGGCCAGGGCGGTCCTTGGAATGGTCCCAATACCTATAGTAGCCATGCTTGCGCCAATCTGCAGGAGTATTTCCTTTTAAGTTCTCGCGAAAACTATGGCCTTGCATGGTTTCCGGATACTCTATACCGGCATAATCGGCAAACAGAGCCGAGAAATCGGCATTTTCTATAATATCCTTATTTCGGGTCCCAGCTGGAATCTCATTTGGATACCTTATCACAAAAGGCATATGAATGGATTCTTCATAGATCAAACGCTTGTCGAACCAGCCGTGTTCCCCTAAAAAATAACCTTGGTCAGCTGTATATATGACAATGGTGTTTTCGGCCAATCCTGACTTTTCCAGATAATCCAACAATCTCCCAATATTATCGTCTACTGCAGCTCCGCATCGCATAAAATCCTTGACAAATTTCTGGTAAGTAGCCATGCGTGCTTCATCCGAATTCAAGCCATCTACGGAAAAAGGTAATTCCGGATAGGCCATATAATCTTTTCGCAGTTCTGGATTGGCCGTAGCGTCCAAATACCGTTTTTGAAGGTTGTCTATGGATTGTCCCTTAAAAACCCGTCCTGTGGTTTCCGCTCCTTGGTCATAAAATGAATCAGGAACTGGAATTTCCTCATCGCGATATAAATGACTAAACCGCTCGGGGTAATCATAAGGTTCATGTGTAGCCTTAAAATGGCACATGGCCATAAAAGGCTTGGATTTATCCCTATTTTCTATCCACTCCATAGTTCTATTGGCAATGATATCGGTACTGAAACCTTCAACCACCTTACCGCCTCCATAGTAATCCTCCCAATTGTCGGCGGTTTTCAATCTAGGGTTCCAGTAATCCCCCTGCCCTGGAAGAACGGCGTAGTAATCAAATCCTGCAGGCTCTTGCTTTAAATGCCACTTCCCGATAATGGAGGTAGCATACCCGCCCTTTTGCAGCTCCTTTGCTATATTATTATGATTTGGGGACAACCCTGCTCCCAAGGTGGTAACCCCATTAATGTGACTGTACTGCCCTGTAAGGATAGTTGCTCTACTAGGAGTACAAATTGAATTGGAAACCAAACAATTCTCCAAAACACAGCCCTCGGAGGCCAACCGTTTTATATTTGGGTTGTGCACATAATCCTTTAAAATTCCGCCATAAATACCCCAGGCCTGAGCAGTATGGTCATCTGACATAATAAATAGAATATTTGGTCTTTCGGTATTGACCGCGGTTTTCACTTCGGTTTTATCCTTACAACTGGAAAGTGTTAACACTAAGGCTGAAATAATGAGCGCAAAAAAGTATTCTATTTTCATCATGTCTTGGTTTTATGGTCTAATATTAAGAAAATTCGTCCTTAAAACCAATGGATAACCAATACCATTGAAAACTTTATTGCCTCACCTTCCAATAATTATTTGTTACATTGGTCCTGTAGTACATTCCAAACCTCTCCTTAAAAGATTTTTCCGAAATGTTTGAAGTTTTAAATTCTTTAGATAAGTAATCGGAATGAGTCCGCTAGGTGAGGTATTGCCTTTCCACCATCCTATTGTTTGGTGATTCCCAAAAAAATCGATTTAAAAAAAGGGAGTAACTACCTCCCTTTTCAATCTAACTAAACTAACTAAGAGGAATAAATCCCCTATTTCTTAATTGTCCTCTCATAGTCATGGAGATTGCTGGTTTCAATAACTAAAAAAACAAGACTGCTTGCAGAGGGATCCGAAGGGATTACCTTTCAAAAATTAATAAACCACCTTTATCAGCTTTCTGGGGAATATCCCAATTCCTGTCTTAATTTAATGGCGATGACTTGGGTCCTATTCCTTAATTTTTTCGCTCTAGTTAAAAGGTTTTCAGTTTGCAACAATCTATCCACCAACGCGTTCTGATATTCCTTGGCATTTAGTAAGGTGTAATAATTGGATATTCTACCAAAGTCCCTGATTTTATTGTACTTAGGGTTGTCCTGTGGAAGTATATCCACTAAGGCAAGATGCTTTTCCAATACCGGCTGTAAGTGATTGATCACTATATCATTGATCTTTGAGTCTGTAATCTTAAATTCTGCAATTTCAGTGGGGTAATTGGAGATAAGGGTTTTTAGTGAATCGCTTTCAATAATCTCAAATTTAGAGGTACTTATAACAGAATTTAAGGCCCCGTCCAGCAAGACCATTGGAGCATAATTAATATGCACTATGGTATCCTTGGCCCCTGGTGTAATTTTTTCGGAAGCTAGGCCAACGTAGTTTAAGGTAGCTTCCAATCTGTTAACATTGTTAGAGTACTTAACGATACCCTCATTAAGAACTTTCAAATTTGTGTTCAATTCTTGATATAGGCTGTGATAGATTTTCATCTCCACTATCCGGTTTTTCCTGATCTCATTTAAATCATTTATTTTCCATGCTATCAAAATACCAATAACGATCAGTAATATTTCCCCAAAAGCGTATAATAGATAACTTTTAAGTTTTCCTGAAATTAATAAGGTACGTCGGATTTTAGCAAATAGGCGCATATCAATTACTCCAATTTCAATGCTTTGATATCTGTAATCAGTTGGGCAATAGACGCCCGGTTTAACCCATTATAGATACCTCGAATATGTTTGTTTTTATCTACCAATAAGAAGTTTTCGGTATGCAAAAAATCGTTTATATCCTTCGGAACCCCTAAATCGTTCTCTACAAAATATTGATTTCTTCCAAGATTGTAAATTTCTGTCTTGTCCCCTGTAACCAAATGCCATTTGTTCTCCAAAACACCATTTTTATCGGCATAGTTTTTTAACACTGGAACGGAATCTATAGAGGGTGTTACCGAATGTGACAACAATAATACTTCGGGATCGTCCTTAAACGCTTCCTGTACCTTAACCATATTGCCCGTCATTTTTAGACAAATCCCTGGACATGTGGTAAAAAAGAAATCCGCTATATAGATCTTATCATCAAAAGTCTTTTGGGAAACAGTCTCCCCAAGCTGATTTACCATTGTAAAATCAGGAATTTTATGAAAACTCTTCTCCTCTGTACTATTGGGTGTTAACCAATGTGGCGTAAAGGATTCATCGCTATAGTAGGGCAGGTATGCTACCCTACTTGTTTCTTCCACTTTAATGTTCTCCTTTTTAACTTGCTCTTTGCAGCTCGTAAGCATTGCAAACAAACACATTAAAAAAATAAACCTAACTTTTCTAATCTCTAATAACCAGCTCATTTTCTAACTTATAACATGAATTTGCTCTTAGCATTCCAAAAATACGTCCGTTTTTGGCTTCATAATTAACATATAACTTCCCGTTGGGCAACCAGGCCTTTTGCAATCCTTCCTCATTACCCTTCACCAATTGCCTTACTTTGGATAATTGCCCTGTGGCATGCCACTGTTTTTCTTCCCCATGCTTTAGGCCATTAACGTAATGGGATTCTTCCGCCAACACCTCGTTTTCCCACCAACTTTTATATATCCCCGTCAACTTATTTTGATGATAGGTCGACTCTACCCTAAGTACCCCATTTTCAGACCATCTTCTTGCCACGCCCTCTCTTTTTCCATTGAGAAAGCCCAGTCTTTCGGCCATGGTTTCATTTGGGTGAAATTTCAACGAATAACCATTGTAAGGCTGGTTTTTGTAATACCACTTGCCTTCAATTTGGTTAAGCACCAGTTCCTTTTTGGATACCTTTACATTGGAGATTACAATAGCTTTCTCCACCTCGCTTTTTACACCTGTGGCTTCTTTGCAATTTATCAGGGATAAGGCCGTAACAATTAATAGGAGTAATGGTCGCATTGTTCGTTTTTTTAGTATCCTTGATATGGACCAGCAAAAGCTAAATAAGATCCTGTAGTAGAATATACTTCATTAATTATATGATAGTGATATTCCTCTACACCATCTGTATATTGTGTTGCAGTAGTATGGCCCCCAGAAGAATCTAAATCTGTAGGATATGTTCCTGTGGAACTACATTGTCTTCCGTAAAGAAATACGCCATCCAAGAGGATCCCTACTAGGTTTTCATCATCATCCGTAAAAGCCTTGGGCTCCAAATGGTAATGATAAACACCAGGGCCAATATGAGCCCCAGTCCAATCCAAACTGGCAGCAGCTTCGTTTAATGCCCCATTTCCCTCCTGATCATTAAATATAGAGGCTCCACTTACCGCAATCCCGATTGTATTCAGCTGTGTAGAAACCGTACTTCCTGTTAAATTGGGAGTTGCATCCACTGTAATTGTGGTGGCATTATTATTACTGGACATAATACTTGGTGTTGTTGCCACATTTGGTTCATCCTTATATAGGGAATTGCCTTCTCCCCAATAAACCGACTCATGATTGGGCAAACCTGTAGTCTCTATTACCACATTGGACCCATCCAAGTAAATAATCCCCGGGGCAAGCCCACGGGGCATTATTGTATTTTGCAAAACAAACCAAATGTTAGAGTAACAACGAAACTCGTTGTGGCTCTTAGGTATATTGGTGCTTGAGCTCACGCTCAAGATTACTGCTTTTTTTCGTGCGAGGCAAGCCTCGGGGTATTTACCCCTCTAGAATAAATAGTGGTGGCATCGGAATTGAATGCTGAAAATGCAGCGTGCAATTCGGTCACGACAGTTTCTTCAGTATCCTCATCAGAAGCAGTATCGGCACTACAGGCAATTAGGGTAGTTAAAAGTAAGGCCACACCCATTGCTATTGCCATAATACTTTTATTCACTTTTACTTCTTTTTTCATATCAATTAATTTAAAATAATTTTAGTTTAACTTTTACTTATTATGTACTTACACAAGGACAAAGCTCGTTTAATAGGAAACATCAAAATCTGGAAATCTATGACCAGTCCCGAACTTTAAGTGAACGGCTTGTTTAGTTAAGCGGAAAGAAATCAGCGAACAATAGTTAAAGGAATTTCTTTACGACTTTTGAATTTCTTGAACAAAAATCCTATCCCTAAAACACTTACTCCTAGAACCACTATTGCTGAAACACCTAATAAAATTACTCCTATATTGGACGAAAACAGACTTGCCTCATTTCGGCTCGTTTCCACAAACTTATTACCGCTAGCCTCCAACGCCAAAGTGTGATCATTGGCCTCATTTAAAACAAATTGTTCCTTGCTAAATCCTTCCTTAAAAAGAAATAGGGCACTCTGGTTTTTATGAATGTCCTTAAAGGCGCTATTTTTAACCAATACCGAATTTATTTCTGAAGGTATTCCAAAGACCTCGAAGACCACTTTGGTTTCATGACCTAGAATAACCCTCCCATTGCTCAAAGAAATATCTCCAACTCCATTGAAACTAATCTGGAGATTGTTTTTGATATGTTCCAATACCATTTGTTGAAACTCTTCTGGAGTTTGATACGGTGTTTCTGCAAAATGAGTTCGAATCTCATATTGAAAAGCGGTTAAGGAAGCACTAATCTGTAATACCCAACTGTTGTTTTCTTTTTCCACCAGCATTGTTGTGGATACATCTGCCTGATGGGCCTTAACGGTCATGGCCATAAATAGTAAACAAATGAAGATAATTCTTCTATACATAATCCTAACTTTTAGATAAAGGATCAAGCCTAAGTTGTTAGGCCTAGACTTGATTCTTCTTTATTAATATTAGTTGGCGTAAGCCCCGTTTAAACAATTAATGAAGCTATTTGAGCCAGGTGCAGCTACATGATAGTGATACCCCCGTGTCTCGTCCGTATGTCCCCTACAATCATCCAGATCCGTAGGCTCTTCCCCATTGGCATCCAATTGCGCATAAAGACCAAACCCGTCCATGGCATAACCGATCATAGCCGAATGACTATCGTCTTGTGCCAATTGGGTAGATACTCCAGTCGCGGCGTGATAATGATAACCGGCATTTAAATTTATATGCCCTCCTGCGTCATCAAAAGGAGCCAAAGTATAGGCGCCTAAAATGGCGTCTGTAGGTGCCGGAGCATCAAAAACAACCCCATTAAAAGCTACACCCCTTTGGGAAGGTCCGTTGCCGCCCATCCCTGGAGGGCCAAATCCACCAAAATCCGTAGAAGTCGATTGCTTAACAGGCGTAATTGGAAGTATATACGTCTGTGTTAAATCTGTAACATAGGAGGGTAAACATTCCACACAAAAATTTTCGTACTCTTCCCCTACATTCGGGTTGGCAGCATTGGCACAATCATCTTCCGTTTCAGTGGTATATATATCCCCATTGGCATCATACATTTTCCATGTGCTATCATTATAAAAATTGGCCATGTTTTCAATAAAGGCACCATCTACATCATACACTTCTCCATTTTCCAGCCAAATTCCACCTGCCGATGCATCATCGGATATATTGTCTGGACACCAAGGTCCCATTTCATGGTCTGCCGGTGTACTGGTAGCCACAATCTGATAACAGTCGGTTGAGGTGCCATCGGAAAGAGTACAGGGTACCGTTGTAACGGTAACGGACCCATTACTTGTCAGGAATAGGGATGCATCAACATTTACAACCGTAGTCTCATCTTCAGTATCGTTATCATTGGTTCCGTCACTAACATCGGTACTGTCATTACTGCAACTATTGCAGGAAATGAAAAGCATGCTGCTTACAAATAAAAGTGGAATTAAATTTTTCATGTTTTTGTTTTAGAATTTTACTATTGGCCTCATGTCCTACTCACGTTTCCGCCCTTTGGGCTTGGGAGCTTTTTCTAATTCCTCTTTGGTGATGTAGCCATCTTCATCGGTATCTATTTTCGCGAAATCATCTTTTATGGGGCCCTTTAATTCCTTCTTAGAAAGTTTTCCGTCCTCGTCCTTGTCCATTTGCTTAAAAATTTCGTCAACTGTTGGCGGTTCTTTTTGCCCTTGACCGCCCTGAGGCTGTTGTGCGTTAACATTAGCGCTAAAAAATAAGCTTACCATTGCTGTTAATACTGCTGATTTTACTATCATTTTTTTCATTGTAATTGTTTTTAGAATTCACTATTTCGACTACAAAGATGGGCAATGGTTGAACGCTAAATGGATCCATTCAGCGAACCAAAGGAAGTTTTAAGCCAATGCCACCTTAACAACTGTGAACATTACATTTAGGTCGGCATACAAGCACCATTTTCGCACTGGCATGAAAAATATTTCCGTTTATTTGTATCATGAACAAAACAAAACGATTTCTCTTTCACATCTTGCTATGGCTTAGCGTATGGCTCATGGCTTGGTTGCTTATGACCGATGATGTGCTCTTTCTTCAACGGAATACATTGCCTTTTATATTACAAATTGTTGTTGTAGCCGTATTGATCTATTATACAGCTCCAGCTCTTTTATTTAAAAAAAAGTATGTTCTTTTTGCAATCGTTTCTTTGATTTTGATTGTTTTATGTTCAGTCCTGGTTTCCCAAACTCTTATGGGAATACTAGGGGGGCCGCCAACACATGAAGTAGGTCCACCACCTGGAGCACGACCCAAGGCACCACCCCAATTTTTGATCCACTTTTTGGTGCTGTCTATTGCCTATGTGCTGGCCACCTTTGTGGAGACATTTTTGTTCGCTCAAAAGAAGGAAGAAGAAACCATCCGCAATAAAAATGAAAATCTGCAGACCGAACTGAAACTACTAAAATCGCAGATCAACCCTCATTTTTTATTTAACTCCCTAAATAATATCTACGCCCTATCCGTTACCAATTCGGATAAGACCCAACAGGGCATAAGTACTTTGTCCAATATGCTACGTTATGTTTTGTACGAATGCGAACAAGCTTTTGTACCCCTTGGAAAAGAGGTCGATTACATAAAGGATTATTTGGCCATGTACGTCTTAAAAAGCAGCAAAACCTATCCCATACATACCGAATTTCAAATTAAAAATGATGCTGTACAAGTAGCGCCAATGCTCTTTATCCCCTTTGTTGAGAATGCCCTAAAGCATGGTAATTTGGAAAAGATTACCGATGCCTTTTTAAAAATCAGTATCTTTTCGGACGACAAAAAAATCAATTTTGAAATTGAAAACAGCATTCCCAAAGAACCGATGCACCAAGACAAGGTTGGAGGAATAGGACTAGAAAATGTAAAGAAAAGATTGGATATACTATATCCAAAAAAGCATACCTTAAAGATTGAGAAAGAAGCAACTTCTTTTAAAATACAACTACAAATAGATTTGAATGGGGCCAATTAAATGTTTAATTGTAGACGATGAGGAGCTGGCACGTAGCCTGCTCCAAACTTATATTGAAAAAGTGAATTTTTTGGAATTGGCGGCCGATTTTGAAAATCCCTTGGATGCCATTAAAGTTTTAAAAGAACAAAAAATAGACCTCCTATTTTTGGATATCCAAATGCCCGAAATTAAAGGCACGGATTTCGCAAAAATGATTCCGGGTACCACACAGATCATCTTTACCACAGCCTACTCCGAATATGCCCTGGAAGGTTATGAACTTAATGCCGTTGACTACCTTCTAAAACCAATTACATTTGAACGATTTCTTAAGGCGGTCAACAAAATAAAAACAAACACTGATCAGGAAGCATCGGAAGATTCTATTATCGTTAAATCAGGTTACGACCTACATAAACTGAGGTATGATGCCATTCTTTATATTGAGAGTGATAGCGAATACGCCATTTATCACACCACAGAAGGTAAAATTATGAGCAATCAGAGCCTAACGGCTTTGGAAAAAAAATTGCCAAAGGAATTGTTCATGAGGGTGCACCGGTCCTTTATCGTTAATAAGAAAAAAGTGAGTGCCCTGAAGGGAAAGGATCTGTTTATTGAAAAAGTGGCCATTCCAGTAAGCGCCAGCTATTATGACTTGGTGAAAAGTGAACTTTTTTAAGGGTTCCTGTTATAGTATAAAACATATCACTATTTATTTTTAGGCCTTAATCCACTCCTAAAAAACTATTCATCCCAAATAGCCATAACTAATATGCCGGTTCTTTTTCTTATGCAGGATTCCCATTAACCTTAACATACCCAGTCTTACCTACAGAGGTAATTCTAAACTTACTTGACGGAAACTTGGTAGTTTACTATTACTTAAAAATGGGTTGCCTCACCATGTCAGGGCCTTCCTGCCTGGCAGCATTAATGGACCAATCCTGAAAAGGAATATATAAATATAGCCCATACGCAAAAATATAGTCAACAGGCAGATCAATCATTTTAGTTGAATCTGAACGGAACATGTAACATTGATTTTATTTCAATTGGCAATTCTCATAGTAAAACTGCCCCTCTATAGATAAATTCGTGTCTGCATGTGTTTTTTTAGTTAAAAATGACTTTGTCCAAGCAAAGCTTCGACCAAGAAATTTCCGATTATGAATCTCCAAAAAATAATTACTTTACCACTACCTTAGGGCAATACGTAGAAGGTCGGAACAGAGTCCAAAGGGTTAAAATCTTACATTCATTTTCGATTTGTTAAATTTATCTTATCTTAAAATTTATTCTATCAATTGTCTTGAAAGGGTAATTAAAATCAAAACCAAACTTGCTATTTGCCTTAATAAAAGGCCAAAAGGTTCTAAGTATAAAAAAGTTATAATTATGATAATAAAATTGGCACCAACACTTTTAATTAGCATAATTACCACGCTTATGTTATTGACTTTACCGGTTGAAGTATATAGTCAGGACAAAATTTCCATTGAGTGGAGTACAGGAAAGCCCTCTGGTACCATTGAAGTATTACATGGCACTCTTAAAAAAATTGAAATTATCCAGGGACAAGGAACAATCAAGGGCAATGCATTTAAGTTCTCCTCCGATGCGGCACGAATATCGTTGGAGATTGAGAATAGCAAGAATCAATTAGGTCCACTAGCCACCTTAATTTCGATAAAAACCGGTAGGTTACCATTCTCTTTCTTTTTGAGGGATGTCACAGTAGATTATCCTATATATATTCCTAATTATTCAGTGGTAGTACTTAAGGATGTTGACAAACGATCTTATTCCGAAGTGCAGTCCAAAATTTCAGGAGACAAGCTACTGACCAAGCTTCAAAAAATTGAAATTGAGCCGGAGGAATCTTTTGAAGTAGCTGGAACCAAATCGCTAAACCAAAGTGTTCCCACCTTGCTTGGGTTATCAAGGGATTTTAGGATTTTTAAGATTACTGAAAGTATGCCAGACAATCCTATGGCACAAAACGTGATGACCCCTACTTTTTCTTCTGCACCTCTTATGATTTCCAAATTTAGTCATCCGCCGATTGCTTATCAATACACTGTAGGGCGTGGGGTTGGGAATAGCATAAATACACATCGTCATCTGGAGGAAGGGATTTTACCAATACTTAATTCGATACACATAGATGATGATATAGAATACCATTCTACTTACTTTGTGTCTTTGGAAAAATCACTTCTTGCCCATCAAAAGGGCACTGATTTTTTAGTTGCAGATCAGCATAGTACAGGACACATGCTTACCCCTGAACAAGAAGAAAGAATGAAAATCAAGCTCGACGCGTCTTTTGACCCGAATGAAGAAACGGTTCTTTATTTTAAGTCTGAAATCACCAATAAAGGAGCAGTCCCTCGCTATGCTTGGTTTAAAACCGTAAATCCGGTAAGTTCAAATTACAAATATGACCCTCCAACAGGATTCTCATCCTTTGCTACAGACACTGTGTTCGCTATTTCAAAGTTGAACGGAAAGCCTTTAGAGAACGAAGAAATGGCAGTTCTGATACCCCCAAATGAAACGGTAATTTTGGAGTTTTATGTTCCGCATTCACCAATCTCGAGTAAGCGGGCTATGGCGCTTTCAAAACTAACTTTTGAAGAAAAATTCTTAGAGTGCAAGAATTTTTGGCAAAACAAGTTACAAAAGGGAGCCCAAATACATGTGCCCGAACAACGTATTGATGAAATGATCAAGGCAGGTATTTTACACCTGGATCTGGTTACCTACGGAAACGAACCTCACGGTACCCTGACCCCAGCTATTGGGGTGTATTCACCTATAGGAACAGAAAGTTCGCCAATAATTCAATTTTACAATTCCTATGGATGGCCAGATATTGCCAAACGGTCTTTAAATTATTTTTTGGAAAAACAACATGAGAATGGCTTTATACAGAATTTTGGCCGATATATGGTAGAGACCGGTGCTGTTCTTTGGTCTATTGGGGAATACTACAGATACACCAAGGACAAAGAATGGATTGAAAAAATAAAGCCAAAACTGCTTAAATCCGTAGACTTTCTACTGGAATGGAGAGATAGAAATAAGATTGATTCCCTTAAGGGCAAGGGATATGGACTAATTGACGGTAAAGTAGCCGATCCGGAGGACAATTTTCGTCAATTTATGCTCAACGGATATGCCTATCTGGGTTTAATCCGTACCTCAGAGATGCTAATGGATATAGATGTGAAGCAATCCAAACGCATACAAAGGGAAGCGGAGGAATGGAAAAATGATATCCAGGAGACATTTTATAATTCGGTAGCTGGGTCACCTGTTATTCCTATGGGTGATGGCACCTGGAGTCCTACCGCTCCTCCTTGGGCAGAAGCCAAGGGACCAAGAGCTCTGTTTCTTGAAAAGGAAAAATATTATTCCCATGGTACCTTCACTGCCCCCGATGCACTCATAGGACCTATGTATCTGGTGTTTACCGAGGTATTTGATATTAGTGATGACATTACAAAAGTTATTCTAGACTATCATGGTGAACTTTTTTATCAGAATAATTCAGGCTTTAGCCAACCCTATTATAGTCGTCATAATTGGATACAAGCAAAATTGGGAATGGTAAAGCCATTTCTTAAAACATACTACAATACTCTAGCGGGATTAGTAGACAGGGAAACCTATACTTTTTGGGAGCATAACCACCAGATAAGCCCTCATAAGACACATGAAGAGGCTTGGTTCCTAATGCAAACCAGATGGATGTTATACATGGAAGAAGGGTCCGCACTCCATTTATTGAGAACAGTCCCCCGAAAATGGTTGGAAGACACTAAAAAAATTGAATTATTGAATGTTAAAAGTTATTTTGGGTCTTTAACGGTGAAGGTTCAATCCAAGGTTGCCAATGGGATTATAGAAGCCACGATTTTATGTGCTTCTGAAAGTAGACCAGACGAGGTGACTATAAGGTTGCCCCATCCAGAAAACAAAAGACCGACTGAGGTGATAGGTGGGGAGTACGACTCGGATACCGAATCGGTGAAAATTAAACACTTTAAGGGTGAAGCCAAGGTCATCCTTAAATTTTAAATAAGCACATTATTTAACGATTACTTCATAGTGGCCCGAACCCAAGTCAAAGTAAATCTTATTGGCATCCATAATCTTGTAGTCTACTGGATCGCCATTTACGAATAATTTTTCTGAAGGGGCTACCTTTAGATATACCGTAGCCTTTGTATTTACAGGAATTTCCAGCTTTAGAAGAAACTGCACCTCATTTTTTATCCAATCTGTTTTAATCCAACCGTATGGGGAATGAAAACTTCCTTTTGCACTACTAATCCCTTGAACAGGTTGAGGCTCAATTCTTATATGATTATATGCAATTGAATTGTCTTCTTGTGAAATTCCAGCAATCCCTCCGTAAAACCATTCAAAAATATGACCCATCGCCAGTTGGTTCCAAGATTCATTTCCGTCCCAAGTCTCTATTAAGGAGGTAGCCCCTTTTTTAAGTTGATAGCCGTATCCCGGAACATCATCCCGATTTGTCATATCGAAAAGTAGTTGCTGCTCGTTATTTTTGTATAACGCATCCACCAAATAACGGTGACCAACATCTCCCGTGGTCAACATTTTACCATAGGCCGTAATCGAATTCACAAGGTTTTTTAACACAATGGCCTTATATTCAGGTTCTACTATATCCATACTTATAGGCATGGCCATGGCCGTTTGACTGCCAGTGGCATAAACTTTGCTTTCCTTATCAAAAAAATTTTCGTTGAATGAATCCCTAATATTATTTGCCAAATCCATGTAATATGTTTCATCCTGGGTGTTTTCAATTAAACCTGCCATTTTACCCAGCGAATGAATGGCGTAATAGTAATATGCAGTAGCTGTTAATCCCATTGGGGTTAGGTTGGCAGGGCTTTTATGGTTAGGGCCAACATCCAGCCAATCCCCAAGACCATAGGTCAATAAATTTCCTTCCGCCTTGTCCTCCAAATACTTGGCATATTTGACCATCATTGGATATGCCTTTTTCATAGTCCTAGTATCGCCATAGTATTTATACAGAAACCACATATTAAGAATAGCGGTCGTACCCCATTCGGGTGAATCTACAAATGGACCATCGAATTTGATATATTCTGGAACTGTATCAGGCACTAGACCATTATCGTATTGAGTATCCATGATGTTCTGAACCAAATTATGGTACAAATTCTGAACCTCATAGGCATAGTTGATAGACTTGCGCATGAAATTCTGTTCACCTTGCCAACTAAGCTTTTCTCTTTGTGGGTTATCTGTAATATAGCTCTGTAGATTACTTTTTATGGCCCAATCAATTAAACTGTAAATTCTATTGAACAATTCATTAGAACAAGAAAATGAACCATTTTCAGGTGTTGAATTTCTATTGTGTAGTAACTCTATATCCAATAATTCAGGTAGGGTGGATTCGCCGTTCGAAATATGACCAGCTTCTCTTGATACCTGAACATAACGAAGGGCATAATAGGAAAACTTGGGCTGCCATATCTCCACTCCGTCCCCTTTTAAAGTATAGGAATAGGTATGATTTGGGGCAATACGTTGATCTACGGCACCATTTTTAAAAAGTATTTCCCCTGGGGTCAGCTTTATGGTTTGTCCGGCCTTTCCCCTTATCTTGATTTTTAAAATTCCAGAAGCGTCTTGATTAAAATCATATACAGAAATCCCTTTTTCTAGCTCCTCAAGTCCAACTGCCTTCAAGGTATCAACCAATTGAACGGGATAATCCATTTCGGGCAATAATTCACCCAAAGGAGGTTTTACAAGAACCGCTTGTCGCCAGACCTTATCGTCAAAAGAATTCATATTCCATCCCTTTTGTTCCAATCGTGCGTCATAATCTTCACCACCAAAAATAGTATTGAAGGTGATTGGCGAAAGACTTGTTTTCCACGTATCATCAGAAACAATAAAATCAATAGTACCATCGGTATATTCAATTTTCAATAAGCCAATCATTTTAGGGTTTCCAAAGGCTCCTGTGCCTTTTACATAGCGCTCCTGGGAAACATTATAAAATCCATTGCCCAGGGTAATCCCTAAGGTGTTCCTGCCATTTTGTAATAGATGGGTTATATCGTAAGAATTGTACAAAACCGTTTTGTCATAATTTGTCCATCCAGGAGCCAAAAATGAGTTTCCAATTTTAGACCCATTTATACTAGCTTCATAATGGCCTAAACCACTTATGAAAAATAGGGCCTTTTGTATTTTTTTTGTCGCAACAAATTCCTTCCTAAATAAGGGCGATACCGCATTGCTTATTACTTTGGGATTATCCGCATCCATTTTTCCATGAACAAAGGGAACTACCCGCTGGGAATCCAAAAAATGTTCATATCCTATCCATTTCGCATTTTTCCAATCATTGTCAGAAAATAATCCTGTGGTGAAATATTGATTCCCACTCCATTTGAAACTATTATCTTTATTGTTCCAAACCTTAACTTTCCAATGGTATGTTTGTGACGGTTCCAGGGTCTTACCGGGAAATTGTATTTGGATGGATTGTGAACCTTTCTTAACGCCCGAATCATATACATCAAATTTATTGGAGTCTAATTTGTCCGCGGTTGTTGATATTACCAATTGATAGGCGGTTTGAAAAACAGATTTTTGCTCGCTCCGCAATTCCCATGAAAATATAAGATTCTCAAGGGGTACTCCCAAGGGATTTATTTTATTCTCGCAATAAGCAGTACCCACTGTGATTTGCGCGTTTATGCTGATAGACAATAATAACATTAATAATATCGGGGCCTTTTGCTTCATAATTTAAAAGTTACATATTGCCAAAAACTTAAAGTTGTACGTATTGTTGATTTTCTATTTCTGCAGACATAAAACATACTCATGGATTATCATTGAACATGACACCCACTTCTTTACTTAAAAGTTAAAAAAACACGTACCACTATTAAACCTATGCGTGGCAAACGACAAGTTCACATGAGATTACTTTGAGCCTAAATTTACAGTTATTTTATTTCTTATGGATTTCCTGATGTAAATCCTTTTGGCTATGAATAACGGGATGTATGCATCCTCTGGATTTAACTGACAAAACCTAGATTTAGTTCTGTCCGCTAAATCAGTTCTTTCAAATTTTTATGCTCTAGATAGAGCCCATCATTTTTTTTGCCACTTGAACCGCCTAAAAGCGCTAGGGCAAAACGGAATTCCTAATCTTGTAGAAACCACATTACGATATACTTAAATACTTTATTCCACAGCATCCAACACAAAAGTTGTCACCGATTTTCCAAGGACCTCGATCGAGTTGTTTATTGAAAAGCCTTTGTCCATTTTGTGAAGGTTGAAGGATTCGTTGGTTATGTAACTATTCATCCTTGTCTTTGTTAACAATGCCATATTCAACTTTAAATCGATAGCTTTATCCTGTTGATTTACCACCACGACAACTATGCTCTTATTCTGGTTTTTATAGGCGGACACCAACACCCCATCCTTTAAATTACCCTCCTCATTGATACCCTTGTAGTCCACTAAAACCCTTATAGCCCCTGGCCTTATGAACCTTGAGTAATTGCCCAAGGCCCAAAGCAATTTGGAATCGTAAAAATTGCCATCCTCAATCTCCTTGTCAACATAAACAAGTCCGTCCTTAAAATCGTATGGGCTCATGGCCAACCACCAATGCCAAGCACTCGCATTGGCAATGGTTAGATCGGCATGGATAAGACGGGCCACATAAAGTGCCGTCTGCATGCCCAAATCTCGGCCTTTTCCCTTTATTTCCTTATTGTTCTCCAAAATGCAGTATTCGCTCATCCAATATTCCAACGAAGGATATTTTAGTAGTTTTTCTGCTATTCGCTGTCTTTCCCTTTTAAGTTTTTGAATATCCCAAGTAGTAAAATAGCTATGTGCCGCAACCTTTGGAGCCACCGATTTTAAATTGGCTAGAAAGTTGGGACTCTCTGGGCTAAAAAAGGATTCAATTTGATTGCTCCTGTTCTTATGCTTTTCTTTTTCCCCTGTTAAATAGTCTATGGCCCCGGCCTCCGTAAGCTCTATTTTGGAATCTATTTTTTGATGGCTAAAAACAGAATCGATTACCCTTGTGGCATCTGCCAATTCATTATTGTTCCAAGGAGAACCTTCCTGCCCGCCTTTCCATTCCCACTGAGGTTCGTTGAACGGACTTATGTAATCAAAATCAATGGCCAGACTATCCTTAAAGTGGTGAAGGAAATTTGCCAAGAACGCCCCATAATCTCCATATTTGTCCTGGGATAAATTAGCAGCCAATCCGTCCTCTGAATGCGCCTTATTGTTCCTTGTCATTTGTATGGGCGGACTATTCACAAAAGCTATAAATTGCCCTACCCCTCGTGCTTTTGCTGCCTGTAAAAACCATTGTTGTCCTGCTTGCTTTCGCCAATCGTAACTCCCATTGTCCTTTAAAAAACCTTCTGCCCTTCTCCATGAATCTTTTATCCCGCTTTCGCTTCCTTGGGCTACACTTCCTGCACCAATATTAAATCGCCAGGCCGATAGCCCAATTCCCCTTGGTGACCCATCAGTATCCTTTTCCATACTAAACAGCCAATCGGCCATTTGGTTCCTTTTATTATCTGGCCATAAGCCCGTATACTGGGCCGCCCATGCATCGGAAGCTGCGAAGTTGTGAATGGTCTGATATTCCTTATCAATTAAAATATCAACCTTTACCATCTCCCTTTTCTGCGAAAAAGCAAAATGGGAAATGATTACAGCACAAGCAAAAATAACATTGAATTTTGTTTTAAAATATTTAGGGGCTTGTTTATCCAATAGTAAATTACATCTCTTAATCATGTATCTATCACCGTTTATTTAAATTGAAATTCCTTGGACGGTGTTCTGCTTCTACTTAATTCCTCAATGAGTTCTTTGGCCTTTTTGGGGTAGTCCTTAATAACATTCTTAGTTTCACTGGGGTCTTCTTCCAGGTTATAGAGCTCATAATCTCCTGCTTCGTTTACATTATACCTTATTAATTTCCAATTTCCAGCCAATAAGGCCTGTCTACCTCCGCGTTCATGAAATTCCCAATACAAATAATCATGTTCCTTTTGGTTCTTTTTACCCAGTAACGTAGGCAAAAAAGATATTCCATCCATTTCCGATTTCACTTTTATATCCAAAATATCGGCAATGGTAGGCAGGATATCCCAAAAGGCAGAAATATGATCCGATTTCGTGTTTTTTTCAATTTTATGAGGCCAAGTTGCAATCATGGGCACACGAATTCCTCCCTCGTATAGATCGCGTTTGTAACCTCTGTAAATCGAATTGCTGTCAAAGTAATCAGGGTCCGCACCTCCTTCTTCATGCGGTCCGTTATCGGATGTAAAGATAATTATGGTATTGTCTGTCAAGCCCAACCTTTCTATCTTCTGCATAATTTCCCCCACTTGATCATCCAATACATTTATCATGGCTGCAAAGGCAGCATGTGGATATTCTTGGGATGCGTAGGGGCCTTTTCTATATTTGGGACCATCATCAACCCCTTTATATGGACTCTCCGGCTCCAAGGTGCCCTTATACTTATCCATATAAGGGCTAGGTGCCACAAGTTCTGCATGCGGCATGATAGAGGGGTAATAAAGAAAAAAGGGATTGTCTTTATTTTTATCAATAAAGTCGAGCGCTTTTTTATGGATCAAATTGGGGGCATATTCGCCAGTAGCTTTGTCCTTGTTCCCCTCCAAAATAACTTTTTCACTATCGTTCCATAAAAAGTAGGGGTAATAATTATGCGCCAAAGTCTGATTAATATAGCCGTAAAAATGATCAAAACCCTGACTTAAGGGATCACCTACAGACCCAATATTTCCCATACTCCATTTGCCAAAGGCACCTGTGGAATAGCCCTTTTCTTTTAAAACCTCTGCTATTGTTACACTTTCGGATGGCAAGGGCACAGCTTTATTCCCCCTAATTGGTGTATGTCCCGTATGCTGCCCCGTCATCAATGCAGATCGGGAAGGAGCACAGACCGTTGACCCGGAATAATGCTGAGTAAAAATCATACCTTGTTCAGCCAGCTTATCAATGTTCGGTGTTGAAAATTTCTTTTGGCCAAAACAACTTAAATCACCATACCCCAAATCATCCGCAAGGATGTAAATGATGTTGGGCCTTTGGTTATCACTAACAATTTTCCCTGCGTTCTGCGCACCGCCGTAAAGGGTCAACAATAGGATAAAAAACAGTAGTGGTATTCTTTTTCTGATGGTCCTTAATCGCTTCATGTTTTATGGATTTTATTTAATAATTGAAAAATTCGTTTTCAGAAGCAATATACAAGGACAACTGATCACTGTCTTAATTATCATTGTGAATTCTTTTAGAATATTAATTTAAGGCTTATTCCTATTTATTGGTTCCAACTTTGTACTTGTAACAAAAGAAATGGCCACGGTAAATATTATAAAACATAAAGGGGCTTCCCAACACAGAAGCCCCTTTTGCAATTAAAAAACTAACTTAACTACTAACTATTTTTATTCAACATTCAAATAAGTGCCTTGATCAAAGGTAAACACCTCTGAAGGCGTCCTGGCTTCTTCAAAAATATTTTTCATCTCGGCTACGACCTTCGGATAATCTTTTGCAAGATTATTTTCTTCGCCCAAGTCAGTATCAAGGTCATAAAGTTCTATTGGTGAATCTGTCGGACTGAAAACATTGTACTTTACAGCCTTCCAATTGCCCTTTCGAATAGCTTGTCGGCCACCTTTCTCATGAAATTCCCAATATAGATATTCATGTTCTTTTTGTTCTTTTGCTTTACCCAAAAGGGTAGGCAAAAAAGAAACACCGTCTAAAGAAGGGGGAACTTCCATATCAACAATATTCGAAAAAGTGGGAAATACATCCCAAAAGGCCGAAACGTGATCGGTTCTGGTGTTTGGTGCTACATGCCCTGGCCATTTTACGATTAGGGGTACGCGTATGCCTCCTTCATAGAGGTCCCGCTTAGTTCCTTTAAATGGACCGTTGCTATTGAAGTAATCGGGGTCAGCACCTCCTTCGGAGTGCGGACCGTTGTCCGAAGTAAATATGACTATGGTATTTTCAGCAATACCAAGCTTTTCCAATTTGGCCATTATTTCACCTACTTGGTTGTCCAGTATGTGGATCATTGAAACAAAGGTAGCATGGGTCTCTTTCTGTGATTCATAGGGACCTTTACGATACTCTGGTCCATCATCCACTCCTTTATACGCTATTTCCGGTAAAAATTTACCTCTATATTTTTTTAATACTTCCTCTGGTGCTGCCAATTCTGCATGCGGTATGATGGAAGCAACGTAAAGAAAAAATGGGTTTTCCTTGTTGAATTCTATGAAATCCAAGGTCTTTTCATGAATTAATTGGGGTGCATAGACGCCCTTCTTATGTCCTGAATTTTCCTCCAGCACCAAGGAATCATTATTGGCCCACAAATGACGCGGATAATAATTATGTCCCAAGCGTTGACAATTATATCCAAAAAAAGTATCAAAACCTTGGTTTAAGGGATCTCCTTCAGAACCTGGGTAACCTAATCCCCATTTACCAAAAGCCCCCGTAACATAGCCCGCTTTTTTCATGGCTTCAGCCATAGTAAAGGTATTGTCAGGGATTGGATATTGTCCCTCAGGCTGTATTTCCTTATTGCCGCGCACAAAAGTATGGCCTGTATGCATGCCTGTCAACAATGCCGATCTGGAAGGTGCACATACGGTACTACCAGAATAATGTTGGGTAAAAAGCATTCCTTCCCTTGCCAACTGATCTATATTAGGTGTTGTAAACTTTTGCTGCCCGTAGGCACTTAGATCGCCATAACCCAAATCGTCGGCTAATATGTATATAATATTAGGTTTAGCTGCCTTTTCCTGGGCGCTATTCTTTTTAGATGCGTCTGTAAGCTGCCCCTTGTTTTTACAAGAGAACAACCCAAAAATCAACAGTAAAAGAGTTACTAAATAAGAGAATTGTCTCATAATAAGAATAGTATCAAATAATACCATGGGACAAAGAAAATTCGCCCCATGGTAGTGACTTTTTTTATGCTATTATCTGTATCCGTTATTAGTAGGATCCGACTCCAATAAACTTGGATTTAGTTCCAATTGATTCTGTGGAATGGGCAATAAAACGTGATACGGTTGTATGTTAGCACCGGGGTTATTCCAGGCCCTATGTTGAACCGACTTCACCCTGTCTAACAAAATACCCCAACGAATTAGATCCATACGACGATGTCCTTCGGCACTCAACTCAAATCTTCGCTCATCGTACATGTCTACTCTAAATTGGTCTTGGGACAAACCACTCCAAGGTTGATCTGGCTCAAAAGCGCGTTCCCTTACCTTATTTACATAAGCAAAGGCGTTCCCTGGACCATTGGCTTCGTTCTCTGCCTCTGCAGCCATTAAATACACATCCGCCAAACGAAAAACGATATAGTTTTCAGGGTGATTGGAGCGCAAGGAATTTACTTGGTCCAAATTCCAATTTTTACGGAAGTATGGGAAAGATAATTTCCACCCTAAATATTCACTAACAATGGTGGCATCATAACGTAAATCCCCATCCTGCCAATTCTCTTGCAAAGCAAATTCCGGCAAAGGAACCGACCAACCAAAACCGGTCATATCTTCACTTCTTGTGCGCAAAAGACCTTGAAATATATTAACCTTGGAACCGGAAACCCCGTCTACCACGGTATCTTTATTACGATTCGCAGGTTCGTCCCTAATACGGGGGTTGTAATCGTCTGTTCTTGTAGTAGATAATTCACCAACTAAATCAGCCTCAAAATCGATTACAAAAATATATTCGTCATTGTATTGGTTGCTTGGATCCGATTGATCGAATACATCGGCGTAATTATCCAAAAGTACATGTGGACTTTGATCAATTACAATATCGCATTCAGCCTTCGCCAATGCCCACTCTTTATCAAAAAGATGATATTTAGCCTTAAGGGTTGCAGCAGCCCACTTAGTAGCCCTACCTAAACTACTACCGGAATAAGTGCTAGGCAACAAGTCAAAAGCCTTAGCCAGATCTGTTTTCATAGCGCTTCTTATTTCCGCTTTTGGCGATCTTCCCAGTACAGACCTTTCAGGTACCGGTAATTGCTCATTATAAAAAGGAACATCTCCCCAAAGATTGGTCAAGTGATAATATGCCAACGCTCTTAAAAACAATAGCTCTCCCACTCTTTGATCTCTAGCTTCTTGAGATAAACTTTCATTGCCTTCAATATTTGAGATAAACTCGGTAGTATTATTTACCACACGATATAGTTGAATCCAAGTACCATTACCATCTGCCGTACCTTCTTGAATAAGATAATTGTGTATCTCATTGTTCACGTTTCTACTGGCAGCCTGTATATCGGCACCGCTTGTGTAATAATTGTCCAGCCCGCGTTGTCCGTAAAGGTTATTGTTGTGATACAGCCGGTAGACCCCATTTACAGCAAGTTCAGCTTCTTTATCGTTGGTGAAAAAAGCATCCGGTGTAATCTCGTCCCTTAGATCTTCTTCTAGAAACTTATCACATGAGCTCAAAACTAGTAAGCCCATAAGTAGCATTAAAAATTTGCTCGTTATTTTAGTTTTCATATCGATTTTTTTTTAAAATTCTAGTTTTACACCTAGGGTTATTGACTTAGCATAAGGATATTGACCTGAAGCAAATCCCTGGGAAACTGAACCAAGTCCACTACCAGCAGTAAAGTTATTTACCTCTGGATCTCCCAATGTAAAGTCGGACCAAAGGAAAAGATTCGTTCCGGTAACATAAACATTCATTGCGCTAAATACATTTCCTAGCCCTTTTGCTTCCATAGGAATATCATAATTCAAGGACATCGTTTTCAATCTCAAATAAGAACCATCTTCTATGTTCAAATCACTATTTACGTTAAATAGACTATTAGACGGTCCTGCCCTCGGAATATCGGAAGTTTCATTTACTCCTGCTATCCAACGTTGCAATACGATAGGATCCACATTTTGTTCACCCCTGCCATAGTATGCTGTCTGTGTTCGCACATTCCAGATTTCGGCACCATAACTGCCATGAAAAAATACATCCAATGAAAGGTTTTTATACGTAAAGGTATTTCTAAATCCTCCATAAAAATCGGGTATCGGACTACCAAGCACCTGAAAGTCTTCGTCATTGATATTGGTATCACCATTTACATCTTCATATCTAGGGCCTCCGATAAACGAGCGACCCGCCCTACCGTCTGCCGTAATCTCTTCAGCAGTCTTATAAGTACCTAAGTATTTAGCCCCTACAAAGGTTGGCAGTGCCTCCCCAACAATTAACCTAGCTGAATTACCTCCTTGATTACCGGTAGATTGCAATGAAATAAATTCTTGATCATCCAACTCCAATATCTCACTCTTGTTGGAGGATATGCTTAAATTGGACTCCCAAGTAAAGTTATCGTTTCTTACATTAATGGTATTAAGACCAAATTCAAATCCCCTGTTTTCTACTGAACCTAAATTCTGTAATTGGGTTGTTGAATTGGCACCTACCTGGCCCGATAAGGCCACTGATAAAAGCAAATCGTCGGTTGTCTTTTTGTAATAATCGGCTTCAAAGGAAATCCTATTGTTCAAAAAGCCCAATTCTAGACCAAAATCCATCTGTTTGGTCGTTTCCCAGGTCAAACCGCTACTCGGTACTTGACCAACAAGCACTCCGTTCACCGAAGAGCCATTAAATACAGTAGTAGTATTGGCATAAGTTGCAATGGAGTTGTAGGCTGCAACACCTTGTTCCCCAACAATACCATAACTTCCTCTAATTTTAAACCTATTTATTACATCGGAATCGTTCAAAAACTCCTCCTCATCAACGTTCCAAGCGGCACCGACCGAAGGAAAAAAGGCATATTTGTTACCAGTCTCAAATACAGAAGATCCATCATATCTACCTACCAATGTGAGTAGGTATTTACTTTTATAACCGTAATTGACACGACCAAGAAAAGAGGTCAAGGTTCGTTGGCCATATCCAGAACCAACCGTTGCTGTTTCTGAATCACCTAATGCCAGGTTGTTGAACGATACCACGTCGTTCGGAAAATTATCAGCCTCGGCAAATGTACTTTCGTTATTATCCTTCTGCCAGGTAAAACCTCCTAATATTTTTATGGAGTGGTCATCTAAATCCAAGTCATAATTAAGCGTATTCTCATTCAAGATACTTTTAGAGAAATTGGTATTGATTCTACCAAACCCACCATTTACACGTTCGGGCAAAATCCCTGGCAAGTAGTTGTTTTGCTTAACATAGTTTAACTGTGCACCAAAAGTAGATTTAAAAGAAAGGTTTTTTGCCAATTCATACTCGGCATAGGCATTAGTTATGATTTGGGTAACCAAGTCGTGATCAACCCTATGTTGTATATCCGCTTCCGGGTTTCGCTCCAGACCGGCACTTATTGGATTTTCAAAAGAGAAACTTCCATCTTCAAGATAAACTGGCCTTGTTGGCAATACGCTTGAAACAATATTGCCATAATCCACTTTATTGTTCTCTATTTTATAATGCGTTATGTTCGTTCTAATACCGGTCTTAAACCTATCAGAAACCTTGACATCAATATTGGTTCGAAAGTTTACCCTTTCTAAACCAGACCCTCTTAGCAATCCCTTTTGATTAAAGTAATTTCCAGAAATAAAATAATTGGCGTTTTCAGAATTCCCAGTAATGGATAAATCAGTATTGGAGATAGAACCAGGTTGCTCTACTAAATCCAACCAATCTGTAGTTGTGGTATTTTCAGGATTCAAAACCAATGGAAGCGAAGTGTCCGTAAACCCGAAACCGTCAGGTCCAGGTACAAACTGATAAGATTCGTTTTTGTAGTCAATAAAATCCCGACCGCCTAGAATATTGATCCGGTTCGCCGTTTCTTGTAAACTTTGATAATGATTGATGGCAATTACCGGTTTTCCAGGAGCCATTCCCTTACCATTTTTAGTTGTAATTAATATTACACCAGAGGCGCCCCTAGTTCCGTAAATGGAAAGAGCGGTAGCATCCTTTAATATTTCAATAGATGCAATGTCATTGACATTAATCGTATTAAGATTAAAACCGGTACCGGCAATAAAACCATCTATGACATAAAGTGGATCATTATTACCGTTAATAGAGCTATTACCCCTAATACGAATGGTAGAGCCTGTACCAGGTGTTCCATTATTAGAAGTAACCTCTACCCCTGTAGCTCGACCTTGTAAGGCTTGATCTACCCTAGCGACAGGTTGGTTTTCCAATACATCGGATTTTATACTTGATACCGAAGAAACCAAATCCTTTTTGGTAGAGGTACCATATCCTATAACCACTACCTCATCCAAAAGAGAAACATCTTCCTGTAGCACCATATTCACAGTGGTCGTTTTTCCCACTTCAACGTTTTGAGCAATAAAGCCCAAATAACTAAATTCCAGAACAGCACCTTCTGCCGCCTTAATCGAATAATTTCCATCAAAATCTGCGACAGCTCCTGTAGTAGTGCCCTTAACTAAGACATTCACTCCAGGAAGCGGCTGACCTGACGCATCGGTAACAGTTCCGCTAATAACTTGCTGCGCTTGAAGCGACACCATACTGAAAAACAGCAGTAGCAATAAAATTCTTTTTAAATTCATATTGGTATATGTTGGTTAATATTAAACCCGATTATTCCACAACAATCAGCTTGCTGTAAATGTATAATAGGATCTAAGACTATAAATCCCAAATAGGTGCACTTATGTTGCACTTCCTTGTTTTAAAGGCTTAAATGGCTTAAATTGCAACATTATTACCCTTAATTATTGACATGACATGCCCCCGCACTCCTTAATAGACCCGTACATTTATTAACTGTCGAATACGATTTGTTTAATCTGTAATAGCCAAAGTAGGCGGACCATAATAGTACTATGGTTGCTACCTAATAATTTAAGGGTTCAATTTGAAAGCCATGAAGTTCATCACAATTTACTTTTTTGTACTACTATTCCACCTCGGCAGTATGGCCCAGGAGAATAGAACCTACATTCATAAATTGAACATAGATGGCATTCCGTTTAACAGAAAGACCAATGTTGTTTTTGAGGACCACTTTGGGTTTCTATGGCTAGGCACAGATAGCGGACTGTATAGATATGATGGTCATTCCCTAATAGAAAATCAATACGATGTCTTTGATGAGAATTCGATTCCCAACAATAGTGTAAATTCCATTATTGAAGATAATCTAGGAAATTTATGGATAGGGAGTGAAAGCTATTTAATATTCTACGAAAGAAAAACAAACAGTTTCAAAGGCTATTATAAAAACAGCACCAGCACGGTTTTAGGAAAATCCTCGGATGGAACTATTTGGGCCAATTTGAGGAACACTGGAATCGTGAAAATAATTCCAAATGAAGCATTAGAAAAAATTGAATTTCAAACGGAATTTAATTATAAGCAAGAAAGTAGGATTTGGTCTTCTGATAAACAAATCAATCATTTTGCAGAAGACAAGTTTGGTAGAATTTGGTTTGCAACTCCCAATGGCATTATTGTTTTAGGAAATGACAATAAATTAATGGAGTCTGGGTTTAAATTAAGTACCGAGGCCCTAATTAACACAAAAAACAACGCATTTATTGCCACTACAAATGAAGGCATATTTGTTCTTGGCTATGGAAAGGACAATTACCAATTGGAGGTATTAGAAACCTATACAGATTTTCCGGACTCCAGACCAATTCTTACCCAAGTTACCTCACTAATACAAGATGAGGAAACTGGAACACTATGGGTCGGAACCCAGTCCGGCCTAATAAAAGGAACATTAAATAACACCAAATATACTTTTGAGAACATAAATAACTCCAACAATCAGAACGAATCTTCGGAAAGCAGAATCAACTCCTTGGCCCTTGACCAATATAATAACTTATGGATTGCGACGAACAAAGGAGTGAACAAATATATTGGCAGAACTTCCATTTTCGAATATACCAGCATAGATGAGCATTTGACCAATTTCTTCCCTCAATCGTTTATGAGGGAGAATAGCGGAGAGGTTCTAATGACCATAAATCAAAAAGGTCTTTACCGGTTTAAAATAGCCTCAAACACAAGCGAACTACTACTGGGCACCAATGAAAATTACACCGTCGTAAAAAAAGATTATCAAAATAAAGAACTCTTAATCGGGTTTGGTACATCTCTTTTAAAATCTATCAACTATAACAACAAAAGCGAAACTTTGGAAGTAGATACCCTTCAACAATTTTCCAAAGGCATAAAAGACATTATTCCCCTAGATAAAAATGAAATATGGGTAGGCCTATGGGGAGGTGGAATCGATATTGTGAATTCCAAGACAAGTATATCAGATTTTAAATTAAAAACTATTTCCCTTTTAATGGGAAAGAATGTATCCGTAATGCTTTTAGACCAAATGCAAAACCTTTGGATCGGCACAAGGGGAGAAGGTCTTTTTAAGGTTGACCTAATTAATGAAAAAATAGATACATACAATCCTACCATCAAGGGTGGCCTCTCTTCCAACGCCATACTTAGCATTTTGGAAACAGGACAAGGAAACTTATGGATTGGAACAAGGGGTGGAGGATTAAATTTTTACGACGCCAAGAAGCAAACCATAAAATCCTATGGCAAAAAAGAAGGCTTATTGTCTACCACCATTTCCAGTATTGAAATGGATATCTCCGGTAATTTATGGTTAAGTACCCATGGAGGGATTTCACGGTTCAATGTCTTGGATAAGAAATTCGTGAATTTTGGAATAGAAGACGGACTAGCAGAAAGTCATTTCATTTTCAACTCACATTCCAATGACGAAGATGGGACACTATATTTCGGCTGTCCAGGCGGTTTTTATAGTGTTCGCACAAAAAATTATCAAAAATCCAACCTTTTGCCCAATACTATTATCACCAAATTCAGTATCCTTGCCAATGAAACTGAAGCATCTAAAATAGAACCAATACCGTCCACACAACCCTACAATATTGCCAACAAAAGGTTGGAATTACCTTTCAACAACAACAATATTGCGATTGAATTCTCCACCTTAGACCTTACCTCCCCTAATAAAAATGAATTTGCCTATAAATTGGAAGGCATCAATGATTTCTGGCACTATACCAAGGCTTCAAATAGAAATGCCAATTATAATGACCTACCTCCCGGGAAATTTATATTTAAAGTAAAAAGCTCCAATAGTGATGGCGTATGGAATACGGAGCCAACAGAACTAGACTTCATAATTTCCCCTCCCTATTGGAAAAGTAATTTAGCCTATTTCATATATACTTTGCTCCTAACGATCTTGATTTACATCACATTCTTACTGGTGAAACGATGGTATAAATTGAAGAAAAATTTAGTCGCCGAGACAATCAGCAGAGAAAAAGACAATGAAATTAACCGAATGAAAATGGTCTTTTTTACTGATATTTCCCATGAATTGCGCACGCCTTTGGCCTTAATTCTCGGGACAATTGAAAAAGTAGTCAAGGAAAAGAAGTTTACTTTAAGTCCCCTAACCTCCCAACGCATTTACAACAACACTCTTAGAATGCATAGGCTGATCAATCAAATAATGGACATCAGAAAGTTTGATGAAGGCAAACTAAAACTAAATATTTCCAAAAATGATATTGTAAAAGACATAAGTATCATAAAAAATGCCTTTAACGATTTTGCTAGGATTTACAATATAAAATATGACCTCCTTTGCGAAAAAGAAGAAATTAGGGGTTGGTACGATGTTGACATTTTGGAAAAAATACTTTTTAATCTTTTGTCAAATGCATTCAAGTATACCCCAAAAAAGGGAGAAATCCGTGTTGCCTTTGAATTCGCCAATACCAATGATCTATATTCTATAACAAAGCTTAAAGGAAAAGACAAATACATTAAATGCAGCGTTCGGGATAATGGTATTGGAATCCCTAAAAAAGATTTACCACATATTTTTGATCGCTATTACCAAGCAACAAAGGCCTATAGTAATCAAATTCCTGGCACCGGCATAGGGATGGAATTGGTACAAAAACTTGTAGAGAGACATCATGGTACTATAGGCGTAGAAAGTGAAGAAGGCGTATTCACAGAGTTTACCTTTTTTCTACCGATCAACAAAAATGCTTTCGATAAAAAAGAAAGGATCAATACGGGTAAACCACTGACAAAAAGTTTTATTCACAATTCTGAATTTCAGGTAATTGATGAAATTTCTACTGAATTTGAAGCCAAGTCACAGTCTATCTCCCCTGGTAAACCAAAAATACTTCTCGTCGAGGATAATGATGACCTACGGTTTATGGTCAAAGAGGAATTGAAACATGATTTCTATGTACTGGAAGCCACCAATGGCCAAGAGGGCTACAACATCATTCTTGAAGAAAAACCACAATTGGTCATATGTGACATACTTATGCCCGTTGAAGATGGCATATCCATGCTTAAGAGGGTTAAAGAAAATAATAATGTGAATACCATTCCCATTTTTATGCTGACCGCAAAAAATTCTGAAGAAACAAAAATAGAATGCCTGAGTCTCGGAGCAGCGGATTATATAGAAAAACCATTCAGTCTAGAATTTGTGAAATGGAAAGTAAAAAACATATTAATTTCCCGCCAGGAACTTAAGGAAAAGTATAGCAAAATAATTACCTCTGAACCCTCGGATATTGAAGTGGAATCCAACGAAGAAAGGTTTATAAAAAAACTGATCCAAATCATCGAAGATTCTATGGACGACAATTTGCTAAGTGTAGAATACCTGGCCTCGGAAGTGGGTATGAGCAGAGCCAATTTATACAGAAAACTCCAAGCCATTGTCAACGACACTCCAGTGAACTTTATAAAGCAAATACGGTTAAAAAGGGCGGCCCAATTATTAAAGAAAAACAAGATGTATATTTCGGAAGTGGCCTATATGACAGGCTTTAATAATCAAAAATATTTCAGTAAATGTTTTAGCAAAGAGTTTGGGAAGAGTCCAACCGAATATGCCAAACAATTTTCAACCGAGAAGGCCTAAAAGAAATCCAATATTCAAAAAGACTGGCATAAAAATGTGAAATGAGCACCATTTTCGCCCCTCTCAACATATGAGCCCTGTTTTTGATACATAATCTATCATTAAAGTAATTTCCTTAGGATAATTTTGTTTCAATATTCATTAATTTACCGAATCAACCGCACTGGATTCCTTTCACATATGAAACACATAAAAAACCACCACATCGTTATCACCTTAGTTTTGGTGACTGCCTTTCTATCCTGTAAGTCATATAACGACAACATTACGGATAACACCCTTCCCAATATAGTACTCATTAATGTTGACGATCTAGGCTGGAAGGATTTAGGTTTTATGGGCAGCCAATATTATGAGACACCTAATTTGGATATTTTGGCCAAAGAAGGAATGGTATTCTACAATGCCTATGCCGGCGCTGCCAATTGCGCACCGAGCAGGGCTAGTATGCTTTCCGGACTCAATACACCCCGGCATGGAGTTTTTACTGTAAGTCCTTCGGAACGCGGCAATTCCAAAACCCGAAAATTGATACCCATAAAAAATACGGAACACCTGAATGACACCATTTACACCCTGCCCCAAATGTTGAAGTCGGCAGGATATATCACTGGAAGTTTTGGGAAATGGCATGTAGGTAACGACCCCGCCATACAGGGTATAGATGTAAATATAGGAGGTAGTTCCAAAGGGAACCCTGGCAAAGACGGTTACTTTTCCCCATATAAAATAGACCATATAACCAATGGACCCGATGGCGAGTATTTAACCGACCGTATTACGCAGGAGGCTATCTCTTTTGTAGAAAAATATAAGGACAGTACCTTTTTTCTTTACCTACCCTTCTATACGGTACACACGCCTATTATGGGTAAAGAGGAACTTATTGAAAGATTTAAGGACAAGAAAGGATCCGATGGACAAAATAGGCCAGACTATGCGGCTATGGTAGCCTCAATGGATGAAAATGTGGGCAAATTACTTACTGCACTAAAAAAAACCGACTTGGAAAAAAAAACGCTGGTAATATTTACCTCGGATAATGGAGGTATTAGGGCCATTTCTGAACAAAACCCCTTACGTGCCGGTAAAGGTTCGTATTATGAAGGAGGAATTAGGGTTCCAATGGTGATTAAATGGCCTGGAAAGGTAAAACCTAATTCGAGCTCCATGGCCCGTGTGAGCAATTTGGATTTTTACCCCACCCTGCAACAAATTGCAAACCCTAGGAAGAAGGCTTATGTTTTGGACGGTGTAGATCTGAATCCCATTTTGGAAGCTAAAACCCCAAAAGAAAGAGACCTCTTCTTCCATTTCCCCATTTATCTGCAGGACTATAGCAAAGTCCAAGATCAAGGCAGCGATCCCTTATTTAGGACTAGACCGGGTTCCGTGATTATTTCCGCCGATTGGAAATTGCATGAATATTTTGAAGATAGCCGTTTGGAACTCTATGACCTAAAATCAGATCCGGGAGAAAAAAATAACCTAGCGGAACAACATCCGGAAAAGACCCAAGAACTACTTAAAAAACTCAAAGCTTGGAGAATAAATACGCATGCCCCTGTACCAACACTAAAAAACCCTGAATACGATGCTGCTATTGAGCAAGCGATGATCAATAATGTAAATTTGAATTAAGTGTTTAAACCATTCAAATTGACTCTTATGGTTTAACTTCACTTATTCACTTGTTATCAAATCCAAATAACGACCCATCCAATAAGGCAGGAGCCAATAGACTGGTTCTTTTTCCTGAGATGGGTCACCAGTAACCGCAACATATGGATTTTGATCCCAACGGGTAGTTCTATATTCACTTGGAGGGCGCAATACTGTTTGAAGCTCCTCTAGTATAGGTTGTCTAATAACATTGAGGTCTTCACGTTTTCCATTATCAATATACCAATCTACCAAGTCCAAGGGGGCATCTTTAAGAAAATCTATTGAATTAGCCAACTCATCAGAACCTCCAGTTAAAAAATTATACGTAAAATTAACCAATGGACTTTTTGCCCTTTTATGTTTATTAAACCATTGATCTAAATGGTCTTGATACGCCCTATTTAAAGTTGGGTCATCTTCAAAGTTGATTAGGGTTGGATACATATACAAAGACAAAAAGATATCAAAGTACGTTTCCCATGAAGGGTTGGTATTGTGCAACATTTTTGCGTTTTCCAAGTACCCGTCTTCCCTTATCAATTTCAAATATTCTTTTTGATACTTTTCGTTTTTCGTTACGTGGAAAGTGAATTTTAAGAAAGCTAGCAATTCCAAAGAATTCAATGCCCGTTCCGGGGACCAATCCGGATTATGGTTAAGAATATTCGGGGACCAAACGCCCCATTTTGTATGGGTACCGTCCACATCCACAAGATTAAAATCGTTCCGAATTAGGTGGTCCATAATTTTACTGAAATGATCCGCTACCCGTTGCTTTTCATCATCATCGGCCACTAAGGTATAGTAACAATAATATCCGAATAAATGTCCGGATATTTCATCACTGCTGGTATCGCCTTTCCATTTCCATTTTCCATCCTTGGAAACATGCCAACGTTTTTCAACCGGCTTTTGTCTGGGATTTTCAATTATTTCCTCCGCCAATTCCCGCTCGGTGTAAGTTCTGTTTACATCATGTAAAGGATTCCAAGAAACAGGGATTATACTTCTTGCAAAAAACCCATCGTCACCCGTCACTTCTCTCAAAAGTTGTAAAAAATTAAAAGCCTTTTTTGCCCGTTCCTTTGCCTCTGGATCTTTGGTGGCAGCGTACCTAAAGGATTCCATCGCTAAATAGTTCGAGGTAAATTCGCCGTCGTTATCATCATCCTCGGGTTCAATGGATGTAGTATCACCGGGTATGGCCAACCTTGACCTTGCTATGATCCAAGGGTCCCTTACATGGCGCCGTATTAATTTGTCATAAAAATGATCCGCTTTTTCAGCAAGTGTCATCTGTCTCTTTTTTATGGCACTTACCCCATTGGCAGTAGCTATCCATGCATTTCCATTAATATCAAAGGCTATATCCCTTACCTCGTCCGATACCAGCCAACGTCTACCTACCCTTACCGAATATTCATCCTTTCCCAGATCAAATCTTGTAATCCCATATTCGGTACCTACCCACATTCTGCCATCTAGGGCTTTTGCCACAGTATTTACGTTGGAATTGGGAATGCCGTCTTTGGGTGTTTTTTCTCCAATTTTGGAAGCCTGGTTCCTAATGGACACCCCTCCCAGACCACCAATCCACAAGTTTCCTTCTTGATCAAAATCCATTCCTTTGATATAGGCGCTTATCAAATCGTCGTTTCCTTGATATACTTGGGTTCCTTCATCATTGCAATGATAGAGCCCCACATCTGTACCAATCCACAGTCCATCTGCATTATCAGAAAGCACTGTTCTTATACTACTGGCTGTCTTATATTTTTTCTTTTGCCATTTTTTATTCTTATACAACCATATTCCGTATGGTCCCAACGCATAAACACCCTCTTTTGCCGAAACTATTTTGGCTAAGGGCGCCCTAGGGCCTCCCATTTTTTCAATACTGCCTCGTCTATACCTATAGACCCCGTTCCAAGTCGCCATCCAAACGTTTTGGTCCTTGTCTATTTCAACGTCATAAGCTGGACCTTGATCTTCTCCCATCACCACCAAATGCCATTCTCTGGAATTGACTTTTTTCTGATAAATCCCACCTTTCGTTGCAATCCATATAGTACCATCCAAGGCTGGTTGAATTGCCCGTACATTATTGGCATCTGCGTTATTTTCATCTACAATAAACCCCTCATGATATTCCTGATTAAAAGGGCTGTCTATATAAGATGCTTTAAGGTTTGTAATTGATTCGGCTCCTAGATTGTTATTTTGACCAAAAGAAAGAATAGGAATAAGAAATAGAAAGAAAATGATTTTTTTCATTGATGTAGCTAATTATGGCCTATAAAGTTAACACAAGCTAGGCTGATATTGTACAATCAATATAAATTGATTTCTGATCCTTAACTTTTATCAGATTTTAAACGAAAATAACAACAACCCCGATATGCTAAAAGTGTATTGCCAATTCTAAATTGGTTAGTATTTGAGAATTCTAGAACTCCCATCAGAAGAATAATTTTGCCTTCAAGAAAATTATTTTATCTCTTTGGATACAGCTGCATTTACGAAAAGCACATTTCCAATATCCCCATAACCGTCAAAGGCCTGAATTCCCAGGTGATCAACAGCCTTTTCCACAAACCCGACGATGGTTAAATCTGCTTCCCGGGATTTTTCATTAATAATATGTTTAATACTCACTGCGGATTTTTGGGCGATAAACTCAATGTTTTTAGGTGAAATGGGCAACTGTCCTGTTTGGATGAGCAGAAATAGCCGCTCCCGCTCCTCATCAATGGAATCTTCGGGAAAAACAGCATGAATTTTAATCGTTGCTTTTTTCCAGTCCGGATGTCCCAACAAAATATAAGCGAGGAGGATCATTAGGTTGGCATTTTCAAAATCATAGGGAGAAATCCACAGGTGAATGTGTTTCATTAGACCAAATCCCCTCTCCGAACTGGCCAGAATAATAAGGTCGAAATCAACCGATTTAATAAGTCCCAAGTTATCCACTATGTCCATCACATTATCCGGATGGTTTTTATGATACTCAAACAAAAGAAGATTATTTTCCTTGCCAGCTATTCCTGGCAACTGGATAATCTGCGCTACCGTAGAGGTAAAGGAAGGGGAAACCAAGGTATCGATAAAAACATTGCTCTTACTAACATCGGCCATAGCGATCAACTGTCTTTTACAGCGAGCAGCTTCCGTATTCGTCTCTTTGGACAAATATCCCTTAACATAATGGATATAGGTCCCAAAACCATAACGATAGGCGATCCACCTTAGCAGCTGAAACGCGGAAAATCTCGTAAAACTGTCTTCTGAAATAGCAATGGTTGAGGGTCGCCAACTATGGGACTTTTCTTTTTCCGCTTTTTGAAGAAATACCTGCATCTGCCGACTTAACTGAAAAATAACACCCTGAAATATAACGGCAAGATTTCTTTTATCCTGATTGTAATTCACTATCCATAAGAATAAAATCAAAATCATAAGAATGGCCATTAGGGCATAGGCAGCATTCATAAAAAACATCAGCGCAAAACAACTAATGGCGCCAAACAAAGACACATACCAACGTGATTTAAATTTTGGCCGGTAAGAAGGGTCGGCTGCAAAATGGTTCAAAAAAGAAATAAGGCATAGCGACCCATAGGCCACCATAAAAAACATTGAAATAATCTGGGCTACGCTATCTAGGGCACCCATAAGAATAAATACACCTGCAATTATTATAGTTAAGACCGAGGCATTATAAGGTTCATCTTTTTCACCTTTCCCCTTGGATAACCAGTGGTTGAATTTTGGTGTTGGAAAAATACCGTCGCGAGCAATGGCCTGCAGCGTACGGGGAGCAACCATAATACTCCCCAGGGCCGAAGAAATAGTAGCTGCTGCAAGTCCAATGGGAATTATCCACCAGCCCTGCCAGGCGATATCGGCCATAATCAATCGGGATGTATCGGCCAATTCCTGAGGTGGCGCCGAAACAGCTAATTTCCATGCAATTAAAAAATACATGAGCATCCCACAAAGGGTAGCTGCCAAGGTACCCAGCGGAATAGATCTTCCTGGATTCTTAAGGTCACCGGACAATCCCACGCCAGCGGTCATCCCCGTAAAAGCAGGAAAGATGATTGAAAAAACAATGAAAAAACTAATGGCCTCAGGCAGGCCATTATCCTTATTATTTTCTGAATTCGCACTAATTTCAGCCTTCTTATCATTCTTAAATGGTCCTCCCTCTGTAAGACTATCAGATTCATTATTGCTTTTGTTTTCCGAAGCAGGTGGATTTATAACAAAAGCCTCCGGTCTTTCCACCACATCGGCTATGGACTCAAAAGGATCAAAATCATGGGACTTGCTGTATTCTGTTGTACCTATAAAAAATGCCATTAACGAAATGGCAAGAATTGCCACAACCGTGTAGAGAAGCTTTACCCCCAAATCCGCACCTTTGGTCAGCATAACATACGTAAGCAGTAACAAACCGGGAATACCAACGGTCTGTTTTTGCCATAAGAGCCATACTAGCCAATCCGGCATAGACATGGCAGCGATCAACCAATCAAAAAAGATGGTAAATGCCTCCGAAAAAGCCATCACGTAAAAAGCTACACTTATGGCTTGGGAAAAATAAAGGGCAATGCCAATGGTGGTGCCAATAACCAGTCCAAAAGAACGGGAAATAATGTAGTACTCCCCTCCTCCTTCCACTTTCTGGTTGGTCGCAATTTCTGCAATGGCCATGGCTGTGGGAATCGTTACCGCATGCCCGATTAAAATTATGGCAATAGCTCCCAAAAATCCTACTTGCCCAACGGCAAAACCAAATCGGAGAAACATAATGGCACCCAAAATTGTGGCTATGGCCGTAAAAAAAACGGGTGCGGTACCAAATGTCTGAACTTTATTTACGAAGTTCTGTTGCATATGTTGTTAATATTGATACTGGTTCACCAAAATTATAAGCTAATTATAATTGCATTATTGATGGATAAAACCTTCCCTAGGAAAGTTTTAGCGAAAACTATAAAACAAATGGTAGATTTGTCTTGAGGATCCCAACCGGACCCTATTTCCATACTGCTACTAACAAGATACAAAAGAGTATCCTTATTTCGATAATGAAGGTAATTAAAAGGCCCAATTAGTCAAGCTTCCAAATAATTTTAGTAAAAATTAAGACAATTAGGGTATACTGTCCGCCTTGTTGAACTAGTAATCTGGGCAACTAACTTTTGGAAGTCAAGGCATTGTATAAAATCCTCAGATTAACAAGGGTGGATTTTTAAATAATAGTCGGATTAAGCCGAGGAGCAATCACCAACCCGAAAATTACATTTCCTCCAACAACAAGGTAGACCAGCCTGATATGAAATTTTCTATTTCAGAAATCATCAACTTACAAGATACCTACACCTCTGATGTTATTTGGCATTGAGTATCAAGCACTATTTCTCCATTATTTCTTCTATTTTGTTGAGCAGGTCTATAGGATCAAAAGGTTTAAAAATAAAGCCATCCATACCACTTTCGATCATTTTGTCTTTCACCTCTTGAAATACAGAAGCCGATAGCGCCAAGATAGGAACAGTGGTATTAAATTTTCTGATTTCTCTGGATGCGGTATATCCATCCATTACGGGCATTTGAATATCCATAAGTAGCGCATCGTAATTACTTTCACGTACTTTGTTTACTGCAATAAGACCGTCATAGGCTACATCTACCACTAGGTTTGCCTTCTCCAATATCTGCCTACCTACCATAACATTGATCTGATTATCTTCGACCAACAATACTTTTTTGCCTTTTAGATCGTGCACTTTTTTTTGTGTGATTTGATCCAACTCTTTACTAGAGGCCAACTTCAATTCTAAATCGAAATAAAAACGACTTCCGACTTCCATCTCACTTTCAACTTTTACCATGGAGCCCATGGCCTCAACTATACCTTTAACAATTGGCAAGCCAAGTCCGGTACCTCCATATAAACGATTTGTACTACTTGATGCCTGAGTAAATGCCTGCCATATTTTCTCTTGTTGCTCTTCGGGAATACCAATTCCAGTATCTATGATTTCTGTACGCATGAGTACATGGCCATCAGTTTCTTCTTGTTTTACAATTTTCAATGTTACGCCTCCTTTGTCCGTAAACTTTATGGCATTAGTAACGAGATTATTGATTACTTGATTAAAACGAACAATATCCAACCATACAACAGGTAGTTCTTTATCAATTTCCAATTCAAAGGCAATACCCTTTCGCAAACAACTGGGCTCGTGAATCTTTTTTATCTGCTTCACAGCCGCCATAATGTCTGTGGGAATTGGATCAAGTTCAATTTTTGTTGATTCCATTTTACTGAAATCCAAAACATTGTTCAGTAAATTCAGTAGAATTTTGCCAGAGTAGTTCAAGGCTTCAATATTCTGCTTTTGGTCCTCGCGTGGATTAGAGTCGCCCAATATATGTGAGAGACCAGTGATGGCATTAAGGGGAGTCCTTATTTCATGGCTCATCATACTTAAAAACCTAGACTTGGCATTTGATGCCTCTATGGCTACTTCCCGTTGATTATGTATTTTAGAATAGAATCCCGCGTTTATATAAGAGAAATAGATTAATTGATAGGTTACCAAAAAAATAGTAGTAGCAATGGAAATCGGATAAATATACTTTCCTGCCTGTACGGCATCCATATGTATGTTGGTAAAGAGGTTGAAATCCGTAAAATACAAGAGAAACCAAAATATCATTGACAGCCCCGAAAAGATAGCGATGAAGAGTTTTTCCCGTCTAAAAGAAAACAACACAAACGGTAACGCCATGGCAAACATCAATATAAATTCCACACTACCAGCTTTTCCAACAAATGACGCAGTTAGCGTTACGCTCAAATTAAAGGCAATCATAAAAATAAAACGGGCTAGGGTAAGGTTGCCCTTTTTGGAAATAATAGCCGAAAGGATAAAAAATGGTGCTGTTGCCCCAATGTAATTGCTCAATTCTTGAATATCCAGACTTCTGGCTATAAAAAACCAAATTACAGTGATAATGGTGGTTACCAATGAAAGGGTAAAGACCAGTTTTACTCTTCTTTTAGAAAATTCGGACATACTGGGGGTGGATTAATTTACTGTAAATATAGGGCAATTCGCATCGGCTATCTACTCCTAAAACGAAAAAAGCCCTCAACTTGCGTTGAAGGCTTTTAGCTTAGGCCTATAACAGATAAACCCCTATAAATGGAGTCAAATATTCTGAATCTCCAAAACTATAAAATAACAGATCCCTATAAAAGTTAATTTATGGGATCTGTTTTATTACAGGAATACCTGCCACCTTAGGTGTCTTATACACTTAATAATTCTTTTAATTCTTTAGCCGCTAAAGCAGGATCTTCCGCTCCGTATATAGCGGCACCGGCAACTGCAACTATAACACCAGACGCTCTTACTGCCGTAATACTACCTCTGTTAACACCACCAGCAATAGATACGGGAACTCCAGCTATTGCAGCTTCGTCAATTAACACCTGAATGGAGTATCCTTCTTCCGCTTGTTCGTCTAGACCTGCATGTAACTCAACAAACTCGGCCCCTAATGCGATTGCTTCTTGGGCACGTTTTACTCTGTCTTTTACCCCAATAGTATCTACAACAACACCTTTACCATGTTCTTTTGCTGCTTTAACCGCTCCTGCTATGGTTGAATCGCCAGAAGTTCCCAATATGGTAACATAATCAGCGCCAGCACCAAAAGCCATACTGGCTTCCAATTCCCCTGCATCGGCAGTTTTAAAATCTGCCAAAACCAATTTATCGGGAAAAGCATCTTTCATCTTTCTAATTCCAGATAATCCCTCACTTTTAATAAGTGGGGTACCCAATTCTATAATATCTATGTAAGGAGCCACTTTTGTTGCCAATGCAATTGCATCCTCTATTTTTAATAAATCGATTGCTACTTGTAATTTTGCCATAATTGAAAATTTAAATTGTTCTATATTATTTAATTATTGTCATTCGTTTTGTTACTCTATATTGGCATGTCGCTTCCATAATTCAGAAGCTGTACTGCCATCCAATTCCCAAAGGGCCTGTATGAGAGCATCAAAGCTCATTAAGAGTGATTGCTCAAAAAGGCTACCGGCATATTGTTTAGAAACATCTTCGTCCCGCACCTGCTTTTGTGCTGCGGGTATTGTAACGGTATAGTCTGCCAATGCAGCCAATGCTGAAGCGGGACTTGTCGTAAAACAAATTACACATGCTCCCACCGTTTTTGCTGTTTCCGCAGCTCTTACGATTCCTATAGTTGTACCAGAGCCAGATCCGGCGATTAGCACGTCTCCTTTCTTGACCGATGGAGTTGTGGTTTCACCTACCACATATACTCTATACCCCAAATGCATTAAACGCATGGCCGAAGCTTTCATCATGAGTCCCGTTCTCCCAGCACCCATTAAAAAAATATTTTTGGCCCTGTTTAAAACTGGCATTAAAGCTGCCATTTCATCAGACCTAATATTAGCAGTTAACCTACGATGCTCATCCATAATGGTTTGCATTGCCCTTGCTACTAATTGTGTCTTTTGTGTTGCCTCTATTGTAGATGTGTTTTCCATAACTTTTCTATTTGAAATCTTTATGACTCTCAAACTGCAATACAAAGATATAGCCAACATCTCTTGACTAGTTACACAATTTGATAGTTGTCTAGTACAATTTGCCCATATATCAAAAAGTGATGGTATTATTCTCTATTTTTGTGGTACAATTTGGAAATCACACCATTTTTGGTCGATTTAAAATCTAAAAACAACCTCTATTTTTTTAGTCAAAAACAATTTTTATGCTCAGTGATAAGGTTTTATATATTAAAAATTTAGGCAATTGTCCTCCCGCTTATTTAAATGATCCAGCTAGAAGGGATTTTTATGAAATTGTTTGGTTGCGCAACGAGGATGCTCTTCATGTGCCACAATACGATTTTCAAACTTTAAAGGGAGATTGGATCTACTTGATACCTCCCTATCGGGTTCATCAATTAAATAAAGCCGGTAAAAACGGAGTTCTTATTTCCTTTAAACAAGACTTATTGGAAGGGGACTTAAAGGAGTTTTTATTAGATGTCTTTAGAATGTTTAATATCCAAGGAGAGTTCTCGTGTATGCAAGTAAATGAAGAGACCTCTAAAGGACTGGTAGATGTCTATCAATTATTAGAAGAGGAATACAAAAAGGAAACCATCAATTTAATTATGCTTAAAGCCCTATTAAAAGTATTTTTATTGAAATTGATACAGCTAAAAGAACAACATTTTACCCTACAGGATATCAATGAAAAGCGAGTATACGAGTTTATGCTGTTGCTTGAAGACAATTATCAGGAAAAACGAAATGCCGACTTTTATGCCGGTAAATTGAGCATTAGTGCAAAACGATTAAATCAAATATTAAAAGAAAAGCTGAATAAAACAGGAGTACAAATAATTCATGATCGGTTAATACAAGAAGCCAAGCGACAAATTATACATAGCGAGAATACCATTAGGGAAATTGCCTATAATCTAGATTTTAAAGATCACTCCTATTTTAGTCGTTTTTTTAAAATACACGCCGGGCAAACCCCACAGGAATTTCAAAACAAGGTAAAGGAGCATGTAATTTCACATGACAATACTCTATATCGTTAGGCTACTTTTATGATTTCAATTTTTTAGCCGTAGTTATATTGGATCAAGACCAAAAGTTGTGTGCGAATTGAAATAGGAGTCCGATCTTTGCAAAAAAACGATCGGCATTGGAATTATCTTTGGACCTATTAAAGCTTATACTACCAGAACTATTAATAACGCACTT
>Ga0163216_100228_pt1 | contig 126462 bp, 94 predicted proteins | sample SynspAceP_FD_167610 | JGI IMG/M metagenome (GOLD analysis project Ga0163216, IMG submission 167610) | Saline lake microbial communities from Ace Lake in Antarctica - Synechococcus sp. Ace-P (Illumina Assembly) | ecosystem: Environmental > Aquatic > Non-marine Saline and Alkaline > Saline ... | reverse complement strand
GTTTTTTCGATTTTGTGACCATTCGAGTGTCTCCAATTGGAAAGGAAGTTGAGTTCTTCCAATAAGAGCACTCGAATGGTCCTTCTGCTTAGATTTTGATGATCTAGGGGACATACCAGGGGTCAGGTTTCTTTGACGGGGCTTCCTGTCTTAATTGAGTCCTGACTCGTTTTCTTCATCGAAATGCAATCTTGGTCGTCGTGGTCATAAAAAACCCGCGATGTAGGGAAGAAAAACATTGTGTCCTGGGGGTGTTCGCTACGCTCAAACCCCCGGCTACCGTCTTGATCATGTTCGTGATCGTTTCGCGGAATAAAACCACCGTCAACAAAACAACACGTCAACCCCGAATTTTCAACGGCCCAGAGCTATGCCAACATGGCTTCGACTCGTCGCAGCTCGCGGTCTTGGGGGCCAATTCGTTCGGAGGTTCCCATCCGCTCGAGCATGGTGTTGTAGACGTCGATGCCCTCGGATTTCGCATCGAGAATTTGATTTGTTTTGAAACAACCGTTCGCTTCGGTCACGGCATGGAACACGCCCGAGAGTTCTCGCTTGACGTCGTTGTGTCGCCCGTCACCGGACTCAGTAGAAATGGTGATGCATGAATTTTGAAGAATCGTTTTGCCGTTGGCCTCGGTCGTTTCGTCGAGGCGTTTGAGGAAATACGCGACCTCTTGCATCTTCATGTGAGCGTGGGCTCGCAAGGCCTCGTTGGCTTTGTCTTCCTTGAATTGATGCCAGAACTCGTGGCTGCATCCGCCGGATCCGCCGCGACCGAGCTGGGCGGAGTCATTGAATTCGAAACGTTTCTTACCTTCGTAAAGGTAATCGCCGGTGACCCGCAGACGTTCGCCAGCGGCTAGGTACGTGAGGGAGCCGAAGCGCACGCGATCCATCTCCACCGCGAGGGCGTACAGGTCGGCCATCAATCGCCATTCGCCGGTCAAATCATCGAGTGGCATGTCGAGACCTTCGCCACCGGGATCGGCTTTGCCGCCATGGGCGAGCTTCGACGGTGGCGGCATCACGGCGCCGCCGGACTCACGTTTCTCAAGCGGGTCGAGTGACCGGTCGGCCATCGACCGGCGTTCGTATTCACGAATGCGATCTAAGTGATCGGCAATCCGTGTTCGCGACGGTGCCCCGAGTGGTGAGTTCGGTCCGCAATAAAACTTGTACTGATCGACGACCACATCGAGCACGCTTTGACGCATCCGCAGTTCGGAATCATTGGCATCGCCGTTTTGGAGTTTGCCGAATACTCGGTCAAACAAATCTCGGGGCCGCTCTTGCATCGTCGCCGCCACACTGCCGTCGGAGTTGAAGCTGTGAACGTAGCGTCCCACGCGGCTGCGACGGAAGAACGTCCCGGCGATGAGCGTCGGTACCACACCGGCGGGTTGTCCGTTCGGGTTGGCACTGCGGCGGATGATTTGGTCAATGGACGAACCGCCCGATCGGGCTTCGCCGCCCGACGGCATCGCGGTGAACGCGGCGGTCGCGCCATCGTAGTGCGCGTTGATGCCAGATTTATCACAACGGACTTGATCGACGTCGCGGAGAATCAGCAATTTGTCACGCAGCGGCTTGAGTGGTTCGAGCACGCCGTCGTATCCCTCTCGCTGCAAGGGCGCGGGGATGCCGAGTCCGAAGAACACGTTGAAGGCGCGGACGGGAATCGTCGCCGAGGCGTTTCCAGCGGCCAAGGCACGGGTCGCGAGCATCTCTTCGAGCATCGGCAGAGCGATCGCCACGCCCGCCCCATTGCGGAGCAGTGTGCGGCGATTCATCTGAAATGTGTTTTGCATCGTTAGGGTCCCTTGGGGTTTACGGAAATACGGTCAATGATTCGGTCACGATTTGCCGGTAGGTCGCTTCACGACCTCCGGATTGAGTAACCACTCGTTGCACGGAGCGAACATCGTTGAAGTCGAGGGGTCGTCCCAACGAAAACTGAATCACTTTGCGGGTCAAGCATTCGGCCACTCGCTCGCTGCGTGCTAAGAGTTGTGTCATCTCCACGGTGGTTTGGTAGCTCACGGGTTTGGATTTCCCCGGAAATAAAATTTCGCCGTCCTCTCGCAGACGGTTGCCGAATCGATCCAGCTCACTGAAGCTGCCGAGTCCATCATAGCGTTCCAAGCCGAATGCGAGTGGTTCGAACCGTTTATGGCAGCCACCGCAGGACTCGCTCTCGACGCGATCCTCGGCCACCATGCGGTGTGTGCGTCCGGGGGCGGTCGGCACGGGCGTCAAATCGAGTCCCGATGGCGGGTCACCGACTTCACTGAATAAAAGACCGTGCAACACAAACAAACCTCGCGTGACCATCGACGCATCATCGCCGCCGATCGTCAACAGACTGCCCTGGGTTAGGATCCCCGAGCGGGAACCGATGTCGTTCAGGTCATACTTCGCCCAGGCGTTCTTTTGAGCCGCGATGCCGTAGTGTCGGGCGAGTTGCGGGGACGCAAACGTGACCGGGGCATCGACCAATCCGACGAGCGGCTCGTCTCGCTCCCATACCCAATACCGGAACGTGTCGATGGTTTCACGCTGCATATCACGGGCGAGCTGCTTCGTCCAATCGGGAAAGTGTTCGGCGTTGGGGTTGAGGTTTTCCAAACGATCGAGGTCCAGCCATTGGGATACGAACTGAATCGATCGCTCGACCGCACGCGGATCTTTCCACATTCGCTTGAGTTGTTCCCGGATTTGCGATTCGGTGCCGAGTTGATTCTGTTTGGCCGCTTCGAAGAGGGCCTCGTCGGGTGGCCCGCCCCAGACGGTGTAGCTCAGCCGCGAGGCGACTTCGTAGGGATCGGCGTGCCATAAAAACTGTCGATCCGGGTTCGGGGTTTCGATGCGGTACAAGAACTTGGGCGATTGCAGCATCGCCCGCAGCACATACCCGACCGCTTCGTCGAACGATCCGCCCGCCCGTGCCAACGTGGTCGTGATGCCGCGATAGAGCGCGATTTCGTCACCGCTGAGTGGGCCGCGTAAGACACGGTTGCCGATCGACTCGATCAGCGGGCGCATGTTTCGATCCGTCAGGTCGCGATTGGACGTGAACGGTTTGACGAAGGACTCGATCTTCATTTGGTCAACAATCAAATCAGCGAGTTCCGCGTAGGCACCGACGTGTCCAAAGTCGACGGTCAAGTTGTAGGCGGTGTTGCGGAACCCGTCCGCTCGCACGTCGGCGGGCAATCGCCGTTTGGCCTCGTCGCGAATGTCCACGCCCAGGACCGCTCGCACGGTTTCGATGTATTCATCGATCGTCAATCGGCTGACCCAGCGATCGGTCGCCCGCCCGCCGGTGGAGGCGTGACGATAGATGGCGGGGTCGATGTAATCGAGTGACCACATCGCGCCGCCTTCGATCCATTCTTTCAACAACGTCTTTTCTTTATCGGAGAGCGGCGGGTTGTCGTGTGGCATTTCATCCGATTCGACTTGGATCCAAACCAGACTGTTGTCCGCTCGTCTCGACACGATCGCATCACCGGAGTCGCCACCTAAAAACGCGCTCGCTTTGTGGGAGAGATCCAACCCGCCTTGCGGGTCCGAGGCGTCGTGGCATTTCAAACAATGCTGCGCCAGCAACGGGGCGATTCGAGTTTCGAAGTGATCGGCCGCGACGGTGAATGGGTTCGATGCGACCCTGATTGGTTCCGACGCGGTCGGTTGCGTTTGATGGCCGGCTTGGTAGTTCTGTTTGACTTGGTCGGGGCTGAGCACTCGGTTGTAAATCGCCAACAACGCCAGGTCACCATGCCACGCCCGACCGCCCTCGGTCTCGTTGCCGATCAGCAGCGTCATGTCGTCCACCCAATTATCGAATCGTCCGCGATGTTGTGCTGTCGCGGCTTCCCGGCCATCGACATAGAGCCGCTGGGGTTGCCCGTCTTGATAGGTGAATGCGATGTGGTTCCATTTCTTGTCGATCGGTTCGACCCGAGCTTGCAGTCCAGGCAATCCGTTATTGTCCGAACCGACTCGCCGCAACCGCACATGGATTTCGTCACCCTCTTGGCCAAGCGTGAAGTTCCGATTGCTGGTATCCGACGACAGGGTCACGATGCGCGCCGGGCCGGCTTGTTTCCGGTTGGCCGCTCGCAACCACGCTTCGATCGTGATCGCACCGGATTGTTTGATCGCTTGGGTCAACCGTTTCGAGGCGTCGTCGCTCGCCCGGAGTGAAGCGTCTCCTGAAAGCGTCAGCACCGAGTCCGAAAACTGGATTCCTTTGGAAGTCGAAGCCTGCAGGGAATCTTGCTCGGCGTTTTGGAAGTCAAACAGCACGTGCAGCCCGTCGGTGATCCGCGTGGGGGATTCCGCCGAGATCGTGGTTGCCAGCGAAGTTGCCAAAAAACAAAACAGCGATCGCAAGAAGACAGACATGGAAGCAGAAAGTCAGGCAGGAGTAGGTGGAAGGGCGTCATGAGCATACCCCATTTGATCCGAGGGAGGCGTCGAACCGGACCGCAGACGCCGTTCCGCTACTCATTGTTCAGGCAAATGGGGTTAAGGCAAACGGAGAAGCTGTTTCGGGACGGTTTCCTAAGCTGTTAAAAATTCAGTATTGACGTGTCGTTTCAATGTTGTTGGTTATATTCCGCGCAACGACCACGATCGTGGGCGAAGACGGTAGCCGGGGGTTTGAGCAAAGCGAACACCCTCGGGATTCGTGTACCCTCGCACGCGCCGACCACGGGGGACGTCGATCAAATAAGTGAGGCATTTGCAAACCGCAGATCGGCTTCCAGACTCTCAGTGCGGTCGATGTAACCACGGATGGACGCAGATCAACACAGATGAAATCGCAGCATTTCGCCTTGACGAGGGCATTTCGTCGATCAAATCACAGGACTGGTTTGTTTTATTGGTGTCCATCTGCGTTGATCGGTGTTGATCGGTGTTTCAAAACATCTCACTGATCACTACTTCAGTTATTAAATCGACTTTCCGAGTGGTCGCAGAACCGGCCTGACGCAAGTCTGCGATCCCTTCAGGATCGGCGTGGTCGGGTCGTGACCGACCTCCGTGAGTATCCCATTCGCTCAGCCCGCGGCCACCATCTTGGATCACTACCAGGATCATTCCTCTTGCGGAACCAAATCATCGCAATCGTTTTACTGAGTCAACCCCGAATTTTTAACAGCCCAGCGTTATCGGCCTGCGTGCACTGCCAATTTCTAGTTTGACCATGACAGTGCTTTCATTTCTGGTTCATCCGACGGAAGGGTGCGCAGACCCCGGGGATCGAGGTTTTTCAAGGCATGGCTGCAGTGTCCCATGATCTGATGAAAAATCGTGCTCGGTGAACCGAAATCCGCCGAAATCCGGCGAGGACCGTCGGCGTTATTAACGCACCGCTTTTGCAGGAAGACGCTGTCGACCGAGATCTCCCTTGTCGAGTGGCACCTCTGCAGAGCTCGACTGCGTTTCTTCTGGCTTACATAGTCTACCAGCATCCATACTCATTAACCAATCTCGTTGGACACGAGAGTCATGCCTTGAAAACCTCCGGCGCACGCTTCCGCCGGATCAACCAGTATTCTCTCGATCATCGCCCCAGGAGAACGGATTCCAAAGATTGTCCAGTCCGCTGGGGTCAACGAATTGGAGAGTGTTATTCTCGACATACCGATACAGATTCGCGTCCCCGGCGGCGAATTCAATCGGGTCTTTGCTGATCCAGGTGCCGGTTGCCGGGTCGTACCAGCGGGCTCGGTTGTGTTGCAGGTCGATGTCGGTGTCCCATTCGCGGCAGGTGTAACCGAACAGGGTGTCGACGGCGGCGTTGGTTTCGCTGATGCGGTTGCCGAAACTGTCGTAGACGAGGTGGTTGGCTGATCGTGCTGAACTGGTTGGCCGCGTTGTAGGCAAACTCGACACGTTTGTCTGCGACAGCGTTGCCACCGCTCACGCCGGTTTGCTGGACACCGATCATGCGGTCCCAGAGCGTCGTACGAATAATCGGTCACGGAATCCACCGTCATGGTCAGGAGGGTGGATACTTGGGTCGGCCGGTTGTTGGGGTCGAACTCGCTGGGGGAGGGCATCGCGGTGAGCGTGAGGTAGTCATGGATCACCCGTGTGCGGCGATCGAGATCATCGTAATCGAACGTCAGCACCAATTCGTTGCTGTTGACGCTGGTCATTGGTCCCGCCTGATCCTAACGGAAATCCCGGGTTTCGAGCAGTGTCGCGTTATCAAGCCAGCGCTTTTCGTTCATTTGATGCAGGTGATCGTAGGCGTGAGAAACGGTGAACGTCCCGTCACTCGCGACGTCAAACTCAGGGACCTGCTGGAGATGGCAGTCGGTTCGGCGACCTTAGTTGCCCAAGGCGGTATCCCCGGCGAGCAACACGCGAGGTGTCAGCGTCTCCAGCAGAAGACGACGTTTTGCGATTCGTTCCTGGGGAGAAACGTCGAGGTGGCTTGTTTCGATTCATCGCCCAGGGCTCGCTTTGAATGTTCGTTTCGGTGTGATCGCTCAGACGTGGTCCTGGTTTTGTACCGCACGTCAACACTCCGTTCAACAAAAAACGGAAATCTTCTTATCTCGGAAAAGGTTTTTTTGGGGGGGGCGGGGGGGATTGTTTTTTACGTCGCTCCCGTTTTTCAATTCCTCCCTCTCTCGATTCCAACGCCAATCGCATCGACACGATGCTCAGCCCGCGTCATCTTCAAGCGATTACTCCTGGGTCGTTGAGCTCCCGTAGTGCAGGCTGCCAGCCTGCCCGCCGAATAACAGGCTCGCCGCCTGAGCTACGGGTTCTTGGCAATCACGAAATCCCTTACATTCAATTTGGATTCTACTATTTCATTACCACCAATATCTCCCTCCATGTCGACTCAAGATCGCACACTCGATCACTATCAGGAATTGATGACGATCAACGCGACGTCGCACATTCTCCGTGTCTCCCGCCAGGTCGGTCTCATCGGTCAACTTTCCGAAGGCCAAAAAACCCTGGAGGCTTTGTCGGCGAATCTCGGCATCCCGCTGCGGCGGATGTCGACGATGCTCCACTGCATGATTTCGATCGGCATGGTCGAGCAATACCAAGAGGACTTTGCGTTGTCGTCGACGGCACGGTTGCTGTGTCAGTACGACGCCGACCTCGGCGATGCGACGTGGGAACAGCTCGCCGACACACTGCGTGAAAAACCATCCGATGCACCGGAGTCGTCCGAAGACGCGGGCCAGGACGCGGGCCAGGACGCGGGCCAGGACGCGGGCCAGGACGCGGGCCAGCGACTACGAGCACGTTTCGATTCGATCGCCGCGACCCAGTGGGTCCACACGCCTGCGGCCATGCAGGCCGCCGAAATCCTGGACCTCGGACCTCGCGAAATCACTGCCGAAAACGAGGAGCCGACCGTCACGTCGGCTTCGTCCACGCCGATCGAACTACTCGATTTAGGTTGTGGTTCAGCCGTTTGGAGTTGCGCGATGGGGTTTCGCGAACCGGCGATTCAGATCACAGCGATCGATAGCGAAGCGGCACTCGTGGCCGCAGATGCCACGGCCACGTCAATCGGTTTGAAGGATCGTTTTCAAGCCCGCGTGGGCGAAGTCCTCACGACCGAAATCCCGGAGGACACCTATGACATGATTGTCATCGCTCAACGGTTACATTCGTTTGCACCGGAGCAAATCAACACCGTTCTGGCGTCGGCACTCGCCGGCCTACGATCCGGCGGACGATTGATTGTCATCGATTCGTTCGGTGGTCCGCATCGCCCGACGCTCGCCGAATCGCTCGAAGCGTTACGGATCGAGGTGCAAACCGATGCTGGCGAGGTCCCGGATCTCGCGGCGGCCGAAGCATGCCTAAAAAATGCCGGTTTTATCGACGTTCAGTTTACTTACATTGCCGCTTCCCGCATCGGGTTGGGCATGATGATCGGAAACAAATCATGAGCGAGACAGCAGCCTTAACATCGGCCTCAATATCGGCCTCAACATCAACGCCGCCGTGTCCCACACAACTCGACCAGGTTTGGTTGTGGTGGCGGGAACAAATGCCAGTCACTCGCGATTGGGCGTATTTCGATCACGCGGCTGTCGCACCGCTGAGCGAACCGGCCGCCGAGGCGTTGCGGCAGTACAGCGAAACGGCTTCGCGATGCGGCGACGTTCATTGGCTCGATTGGTCAGCGAAAATCGAGACGCTACGAACCCTGACGGCGGAGTTGATTCATTGCCAGGCCGACGAGGTCACGTTGATCCCCAACACGACTGCGGGCATCAATTTGGTCGCCAACGGTTTCCCTTGGCAACCGGGCGACAACGTGATCCTGCCCGAAGGCGAATTCTCGAGTAATCGGTTCCCTTGGCTGAATCTCGCCGATCGCGGTGTCACAGTGAAAACGGTACCACGACGCGACGGACGCGTCGAAGTCGACGACTTGATCGCTGCCATCGATGAGCGAACGAAAATCATTTCGGTTAGTTGGGTGGGTTACGCCAGCGGATTCCGAATCGATCTGGAGCGTCTCGTCGAGCAGGCCCACGAGCGGGGCGTGTTGGTTTTTCTTGATGCGATTCAAGGGATGGGGATCTATCCTCTCGACCTCGAAACGTGCGATGTCGATTTCTTGTCGGCCGACGGGCACAAGTGGATGTTGGGCCCCGAGGGCGCCGGCGTTGCCGTCATTCGGCGACGACATTTGAATATGCTGCGATGCCAGAACGTCGGTTGGGGAAGCGTCCGGAACGCTCACTTGTTTTCAGGTGCGTCGTTCGATTTACGAGAGGACGCGGCCCGATTCGAGACCGGATCATCCAACATGCCGGGACTGATGGCGTTCGCCGCCTCGCTGGAGATGTTCGTCGAGGTCGGACGTCGTCACGGTCCCGAAGCGATCGGCAACCGAGTCGTTGAACGCGCCGGCCGATTGCGTCAACTGATTCGCGAAAGCGGCGGCGAGTTGTTATTCGAGAACTCACCCGCAGCGACCCACGGCAGCGGGATTGTCACATTCCATGTCCCCGGTGAATCGCCCGTCGATTTCCGCGCCCGCGCCATCGAGAACGGCGTCGTGGTGAGTTGTCGCGGTGGGGGCGTCAGGGCCAGCGTTCATGTTTACAATGACGACGGAGACCTGAAACGATTGGCCGACCTGATCGCTCGCGAAAGGATATCATGATCCTATCAGCCGTTGAGACGCTAGCCTCGTTTAAGTAACCACAAAACCGTGGCTAACGCCAAAACGGCTCATCAAACCGAAAACCGTGGCTAAGGCCAAAACGGCTCATCAAACCGAAAACCGTGGCTAAGGCCAAAACGGCTCATCAAACCGAAAACCGTGGCTAAGGCCAAAACGGCTCATCAAACCGAAAACCGTGGCTAAGGCCAAAACGGCTCATCAAATTGAAAACCGTGGCTAAGGCCAAAACGGCTCATCAAACCGAAAACCTCTCCCCTGACCGGACTCGATCCCTTGAGCGATTCCACCGCCGGACTCTCCCACCGCATCGCCGTCTACACCGGGTCATTCGACCCGATCACGTCGGGCCATTTGCACATCATCGAGCGGGCGTCGAAACTGTTCGACACGCTCGTCATCGGCATCGGCATCAATGCGGATAAACGATCTCTGTTTGACATCGACCAGCGAATCGAGTTGATTTCCATGGTGACTCGTGAATTGCCGAACGTGCGGGTGGAAACGTTCGATACCCTCGCCGTGGATTTCGTCCGTTCGCTCGGTTCGGCGGTGATGGTGCGTGGCATTCGTCCCCTCACCGACATCGCCGGCGAGTTCACCATGTTGATGGCCAATCGGCAACTCGACCCGGCCATCGAAACCGTCTTCTTCATGGCCGATGAACGATTCGCACACGTCAGCAGTTCGTTGCTCAAACAGATTGCTCAAATTAGTGACGACGACGAGCATTTGGCTAAATTCGTGCCCCGCGAAATCATTCCTGCGATCCGCAAAAAAATGCGTGCCTCGCCCTGACTCGAGCGACTCGTTGATTCCTAACCAATGCCGTTAGGCACTGACAGCGATGAATCCACGGCATCAGCGGTGGGATCGACTCGCTCAATGGAAGTGGACGAAGCGACGGGTCCCTGAGTTTGAGTAACCCAAGTTGAACGCATGAGCATTAGTTCGATCGACCGTCTCGAAGTCGGTCGAGTTCCTTTTGCAATTCCATTCGCTCGTAGATTTGTGGTTTGTCGATAATGTCGGTCGAACTCGTTCCTCGTGACGTGACTTCGAAAACGACGTCGGGAACCCGCTCTTCCTCCCATGTTTTGAAAACACGACGATCGCCTGGTTCGCAATCAAACGTGACAAAAACATCCGGCACGATGAACCGAGTCGGCTGGCCCGATTCGAAATAAACCAACAAATCGCTGGCGAGATAGACCTTTTGGTTGCGATAACGCTGTTCGAGAAAATTGAAGAGACGAATCATCCAACGCCGATGCGTATCGGTCTCGCCCATGGGGTTCCCATCGGATTCGGGGTACTCGATCTGATCGATAAAATTGGCTGTACTCATCAACACACTTTCGCCTCGCAGAGAGTTTTCAGGGACCAGTTTACCACGATCCGCTGCGAAACGGAAATGCGGTGTTGGATTGCCCTGAGCACTGAGCGATTCCCGGGACGTGGAACGCCGATTGAATCATTGAGGCATTAGCAAACCTCAGCCATTCTCCCCGGCTTTCATTGCGGTCGATTGAACCAACGATGGACGCAGATCAACCTGGAGAAGTTCGCCGTATCTCGCCTCAACGAAAGCTTACCACGGATCGAAACGCAGGGTCGCAGAGGAACGCAGAGGTTCCATGTTGGAATAAACATGGCGAAAATGAAGATCCTCTCAAGACCAAATTTCCGACAGCCCAGGATTAGCCCGTGTCGATGTTCTGCACATCAATGCTGTTGTTATTAAAGTGGACGAGCGAGCAAATTCCGCCTGCATCTTCTCGCTGGCGATGTCTCACAGTTCCCGTTTCCCGCTCGTTGGATGATCTGGAGAGATGCCGTACTGGACGAGCAGCGGTTCTCCACCGGACAAAAAATTCAGCGAATGGACTCGATTGGATCTGGGGACCACGTATGAAAACGCTTCTTTTCCGCGGGCGGAATCAAAAACGCGGATGGTACCGGGCTTCGATTCGGCGTGGATTCAGATAAGTCATCCCACGCGATCCGTGAGCCGTCCTCGCTGATCGCGATTGCGGAAGGTGTTCCGAAGTCACTCGCCTGCGGTCGCGGAAAGAGATACGACCGCAATTCGACTTCACTGCAGACTCGTATTCCGTCTCGCCCTGGTTTTCGGATAGCGGAACTTGTCAAAAGTTTCGTCTGACTTCGCAATTCCCGAAAGTCCTGACGACTTCCGCTACGGCTTGAACCTTAAACCCGAAATTTGACCTGCGGCGAAATACCAGGATGTCAGCAAATATGCCGACAGGCAATGAATATCAGTCTTACTCCCAAAACGAAACACGACAAAAATGGAACGCCCCCTTATTCGGATTCATATCCCTTGATTTTGTTTTTGCCTTTGCTTCTCTTCCCTTTACTTCCAGTTGGCTCGTATAAGATGGGGGCGTTGACATCGCCTTGCTGTGTCGGTATACCATGATATTCCAGACTCGAAAATATCTCATTATCGCGTGTCCGATTGAATGAGATTAGATCCTGTCATTTCATCAAAGGTGCATGTCAAATGCGACGCATGAAACTGAAGAATCACGGCTTCACATTGGTTGAATTACTCGTGGTGATCGCCATCATCGGCGTCCTTGTCGGCTTGCTGTTGCCGGCAGTTCAAGCGGCCCGTGAGGCGGCGCGAAGGATGAGCTGTTCCAATAACATGAAACAGATCGCGCTGTCGCTGCACAATTACCACGACACCATGCGACGTTTCCCATACGGGTACAATGACTCTGGGACTTTCCATAAGCGAGACACGTGGATGCAACAAACACTGCCTTTCATCGAAGCCAGTGCGATGGCGGAGCAGTATCAAAGTTGGGTAGGTGTTTGGGTGATGGATACTCCACCCGGAATCAAAGACACGCCTGTCGCCGCGTTCATGTGTCCATCCGCTCCCAACACGCCCGCTTTCGGAGGTGGAGGCGGTCGTCGCTCCAACGGTGAGGGTTTTCAAGGAAATTACATTGTCTCGACCGGCAGCACGATCATGACAAGACCGATGACGAATCTGAATGGCATGTTTTACAATTCTTCAATTACGAAGATGCGAGACATTCTCGACGGAACGAGTAACACGTTGATGCTCGGCGAGTCGTTTGCCCGTCCTGGTAGAGGCGGTTGGGGCGGTGCCGGTGGCTACTGGGGCGGTGCTCCGCACGGTGCGTTCGGTTTCACTACTTGGCAATCCCCGAACTCGAATCTTCCTGACCAAGTCTATGCGTGCAAGACTGAGGCTTCTCCTCTCACGCCTTGTCTTTCGATTGGCGGCGGTGCTGAGATTCAAAACTTCGCACGGAGTGTTCATCAGGGCGGTGCTCAATTCGCCCTAGCCGACGGTTCGGTGCGATTCATGACTGATTCGATCAATCTCATTACGTATCGTGCCCTCGGCACACGCGAGGGTAAGGAAGTATTGGAACTACCCTAGTCCCCTCCTATCCTGACGGTGCATATTCTGGGCCTGCGTCGCATTGAGGTTCAGGTTCGAACGGCGCGGGCGTGAAGATTGTTCCCGCAGGCGGTCAGTGGGGATTTAGCTGTGCCTCGCTGCAAGTTCATTTATCAGATGGCCTTCATTTCAATTCCTTCTTCGCGGGGCTCGTTAGCGGGTTTGGGTAATTCATTGGGTCAAAACCCATTAGCCGTTTGAACCCAGCCTGGGTTCAACGCGAGAACCTCGGCTAACCAAAACGGCTAATACATCGAAACACGTTCCCGAACCTGCTTACGTCCCCCTCGGAAAACTTCTCGGATGCTCCACGCTATGTCAATTTCTCGCTGCTTTTTTCCTGTGCTTACTCTTGCGTTACTTGTTCTTAACGGTTGTGGGGCGAGCCAACTCGACCGTGCAGATGTGGAAGGAGAGGTCACGCTCGACGGAAAAGCTCTGGTGTTGGGTGACATCACCTTCGAGCCGACCGATCCGGCGGTGCAGTCCGACAACATACGAATCGTTGACGGAAAGTTTAGCGGCCAGGTTATTCCAGGCGAAAAACTCGTTAGGATACGAGGTTTTGAGATTGTCACGCCCGACGTTCCCGCCGATTCCCCGGAGGCAGGAGTATCGTTTAACAAGCAGTTCCTTCCCGAGAAATTTAACGTTGAGAGTGATTTGACGGCAACGATCCCCAGTGAGGGGCTACTCAAGTTCGACTTGACGAACTAGCGAACCGATCGAAATGGAAATCCTCCTTGGACTCAGCGAGGGATCGCTCTCTCAAGTTGTCAGTCTTTCGAGAGCGGGCAACGAACTGCGTTGGAAATATTAGGGACTGTCGATTGGGCAGGAAATTACCTTGGTTGCGGAAATGCGGTATTTTTCCACCCGCAACTCGCCTGAAGAGCAGGCGAATTGCGATTCAAAACGAATGCGTCGGGTTCTGATTGCCGATTCTGCTGATAAAATTCAGTCCACGAATCTCACAACGACCTCCTCACTCGATTTCCCAACGGACTGAAACGATGACCGCGACCACCGCATCGACAAAACTGGCACAACGCAACGAGGTTCCCGCCGAACACTGCTGGGATCTGTCGAGTTTGTACGAAACCGAAGCACAGTGGCAAGCGGATTTTGACAAGGTCGCTGGCCAAATCGATCGATTCGCCACCTACCAAGGTCGGTTAGGTGAGAGCGCCGAGACGCTGCTCGAATTCCTGAATTTCGACTTGGAGATTGACCGGATCGCGGAGCGATTGGGGACGTATGCGTTTTTGCGAACGAGCGAAGATCAAGGCGACAGCGATCATCAGGCCCGCAAGCTTCGGTTTCAAAATTTGGTGGTGAGGGCGTCCCAGGCGGCGAGTTTTGTCCGTCCGGAATTGCTCGCGATTGAGCGCGAAGCGATGGACGCGTTTTTGGCCGATCCGAGCCTCGAAGCGTTCCGGTTGCAATTGCAACGAATCGTCCGATATCGTCCGCACACGTTGACCGATCGCGAGGAACGTTTGCTCGCGATGCAGGGCGAGATGTCTGGTGCGGCGGGCAACGCGTTCCGGCAACTCAATGACGCCGATTTAAAATTCGGCGACCTGACGGACGAATCCGGTCGCTCGATCGAACTTTCCCACGCCACGTTCAGCCAGTTCTTGCAAAGTCCGAAACGGGAGATTCGCAAGGCGGCATTCGATCAGTACTACGGCGTCTTCGACGGCCACCGCAACACGCTCGCCGCCACGCTCGCCGGCAGCATCCAACGGGACGTCTACTACGCTCGGGCCCGGAACTATTCCAGCAGTCTCGAATCGTCGCTGTTTCCCGACAACATGCCCACCGCCGTTTACGACAATTTGATTTCAGCGGTACGCGATTCGTTGCCCGCAGTGCATCATTATCTCGACGTGCGAAAGCGGAAGATGGGGTTGCCGGACCTGCATCACTACGACACCTATGTGCCGATCCTGTCGGACGTCAAGAAACACCACACCTGGAACGAATCCGTCGACGTGATTTTACAATCGTTGGCGCCGTTGGGCAGTGAATACGTCAACACGCTCGAAAGCGGACTGCGTGGCCGGTGGTCGGACCGCTATCCCAATCGTGGCAAACAGAGCGGCGCGTTCAGTTGCGGTTCCTTCGACGGCGACCCGTTCATCCTGATGAATTTCAAAGAAGAGGTGCTCAACGATGTGTTCACGCTCGCCCACGAGGCCGGGCACTCGATGCACAGTTGGTACTCGGCGTCGCACCAATCGTTCCAGTATTACAACTACACAATTTTCGTTGCCGAGGTGGCGAGCACGTTCAACGAGCAATTGTTGACCGCTCATTTGCTCGAGCAGGCGACCGACGACACCGAGCGGGCCTATTTGATCAACAACGAACTCGACGGATTGCGAGCCACGGTGGTCCGTCAAACCATGTTCGCGGAGTTTGAAAAACGCACGCATGAAATGGCCGAAGCAGGTGAACCGTTGACGGTCGCGTCGTTGCGGAGTGCGTACCGCGAACTGCTCGACGCGTACTTCGGTCCGGAGTTCATTGTTGACGAAGCGTTGGAGCTGGAGTGTCTCCGCATCCCGCATTTCTATCGTGCGTTTTACGTTTACAAATACGCGACCGGTTTAAGCGCCGCGGTCGCACTGAGTCGCCGCGTGCTCGGCGGGGGCGAAGCGGAGTTGAACGATTACTTGAACTTCCTGCGTGGCGGATGCAGCGAAGACCCGCTCGATCTGCTCAAGGGTGCCGGCGTCGACATGACCCAACCGACAGCCGTGAAGACAACTCTCGCTCATTTTGCCGATCTGACGAAACAGCTCGACGAGTTGATTTGAGTTGATCGACTTATCCAGAACGAGTAGGCCTCCCGGTGTCAGGGGGCAACTCAGTCAAGAACTCATTCTGCGATGACAGCGGTGGATTTTTTGACAGGAAAATGAAGAACAGAAACATTCAGCACTCCCATTTTCCGGTCCAAAATTTCCATGTCAAAGAGAGCAGCAACGGGGTTCATTTGATGGCCATGCACGGTTCCGTTTCTTCCGATTGATCTTGCGAACCGTCATTTAATTTCGGCCATCTTGATCATTCGATCGAGAATCGTGTCGGCACCGCGTCTGGCCCCAAAAAGTCATTGGACTCTCGAGCGATTCCTTGAAAACCTACCCAGCACAGGTCCGCCAGGTACGTTAAACAGGATTTGATCGGACCAGATGTGTGGTACAACGAGCGCTGCGATGGAGGGGGGCGTCGTCGCGTTGCAACCGCCTGCAACTCGTCACTTTGGGCGTCTCAAACGAACCGCCCAACAACCCGACCCAACCTCATGCTGAACCCCGCACTACTCGGTGTTGTCCTCGCTGGCGGGCGTTCTTCCCGAATGGGGCGTGACAAAGCCTCGCTGCCGCACCCCAGCGGCGGCACCTTCTTCACCCACGCGATCGAACAACTCGCCGCCTGCTGTGCGCACCTCGGTTGCTCCGTCGCAGCGGTCCCGGATACCACGGAGCCGGATGGCACAGTCACATCGCGGCACCAGCCCGATCGCGCCCACCACATCGTCGACGTTCGTCCGAACCGCGGCCCTGCCGAAGGCGTGTCGCTATCGGTTGCCCTCGCAAAAACTATCGGTTGCACCGGAGTTCTCGTCACGCCCGTCGATTTACCTCGATTGCAAACCGAACACCTGGCATCACTCGTGCTCACGTTCGCGAAAAATCCCGATGCAATCATTGCCTCCGTGTCCGATGACCCGGCCTCACTCAAACCGCTGCAACCCCTCGTCGCAATCTACCCGGTCGGTTTGCAATCGGAGCTCGATCGTCTCGCCGGTTCGGACCGCCGCAGCCTCTACCGCTTCATCGAGAAACAACAGCATGTTACCGTGACGTTGCCTGCCCAGGTTTTGCACAACGTCAACTCACCGGACGACCTCCGACCATGACCCGATTCGCGTTCGACCATCCCGACGATGCCATCGCCGCCCTCGCATCGCCGCTGAACCCAGTTTCCCACGAAAAACACTGCCGTCATTTGCTCGGTCGTGTCCTTGCAGGCACGATCGTCTCGGACCGCGACAGTCCCGCCGCGGACGTCTCGGCGATGGACGGATACGCGGTCAGTCAAACCGTAACCGGGGAAACCAACGAACGGGTCAACGAACTAAGTCGCGGCGGCGACATCCCGGTTACCGCGGAAAGCGTCCCCGGTTCCCCGCCGCCCGATTTTTCACCGAGCGGTGTGATCCGCATCTTCACCGGAGCGATGATCCCGGCAGGTTGCGAGCGCGTGATCCAACGGGAGCATACGATCGAAAACACCGTTTCGGATTCCTTTCCTCAAGATACCTTGCCTCAAAGTCTCTCACCACTCGGCACGATCCGCTGGCGAGACGAGGCCAGACAAACCACAACGGGAGCCAACATTCGCCGGCGTGGCGAGAACCTCGCCGCCGGTGAACCCGCGTTGTTGCCTGGCGTTGTCATTGCCGCACCCCAGTTCGCCGCGATCGCGAACTTTGGAATCGACGTCGCTCCGGTGTACCGAATGGTGAACGTTGCGATCATCACCACCGGAGACGAACTCGGTGGATTGGACGAGCGTGCAACCGACACCTTGCCTCCTTGGAAAATCCGCAACAGCAACGCGCACGCCCTCCGCAGCCTCTTCGCCTCGCGTCCCTACGTCGCCCCGCCGACGATGCTGCACGCCCCGGACGATCCCGACCGACTTCGCGAAATACTCGCCGACGCGATCAACGCGCACGACATCGTCTTACTCACCGGCGGGGTTTCGATGGGGGACCACGACTACGTGCCTCAGATCGTAACGCAGCTCGGTGCGAAAACCGTCTTTCACAAACTCCCACTTCGCCCCGGCAAACCGATCCTCGGTGCCGTCTATCAACACACCCTGGATCACTCCGCAAAACCCATTCTTGGACTCCCCGGTAACCCCGTCAGTGCCACGATGGGCGCGTTGCGATTCGCGATGCCCTTGGTCGACAAACTCGCTGGCATCTCGCGTTGGCAACCGGCACCTCCCGTCGTCACGCTCGCGGACACCGGGGGAAAAACACTGCCGTTGCACTGGATGCGAGCCGTTCGCTTGACCGCAGTCGGTCGCGCCGAACTCGTCATCGGCAAAGGCTCCGGCGACCTCGTCTCGCTCGCCCACTCCGACGGATTCATCGAGATGCCACCGCACGCCAATGCCCCTGGACCCTGGCCGTTCTACGCGTGGTAAATCCCTCGGATCTAAAGACCGAGAGGCCCGCCTGGTGGTCGCGTGTCCAACCACAGGAACGATCCGCGGTCGGATGGGCGGCGGCTTGGTTCTTCTTCATCCTGCTGAGTTACATGATCGTCCGCCCGGTGCGGGAGACCATGGGCAGCATCGGGGGCACGTCCCAGTTGCAATGGCTGATGCTCGCGACCTTCCTCGTCATGCTCGCCGCGGTGCCCTTGTACGCTTGGCTCGTCGCTCGATTGCCGCGACGTTGGCTTGTGCGGGTCGTTTACCACTTCTTCGCCGCGTCCCTCGTCGCTTTCTTTCTGGTCATGCAGATCGATTCGGACGCAGTGCGTGCTTGGGCGCCGAGAGCGTTCTTCGTCTGGGTCAACGTGTTCGCACTTTTCGCCACGAGCGTGTTTTGGAGCGTGTTGGCCGATCTGTTTTCGAGCAATCAAGCCAAACGGTTATTCGGATTGATCGCCGCGGGCGGGACCGCCGGAGCCATCACTGGATCACTTTTGACCAGCCAACTGGCAACGCACTTGCCGACCAGTGCTCTGCTGCTGATTCCAGTCATTGTGATCGAGTTCGGGCTGGCCTGCGCATGGCGACTCGAAAAACAATCCGCCGGGTTGCGATCTTACGAAGACGAACCCGCGTCCGGCAAACCGGCCGAGACAATCACCGAAGGAGGCATCCTTTCGGGAATCACGCAAGTCGCCCGTTCACCGTACTTGGCGATGATTTGTGTGTTTTTGGTTTTCGTCCAAGCCTGCGGGACGCAGTTGTATTTCCAACAAGCCGAGATTGTCGCCGCTGCGATCGAGACCACCGAAGCACGCACGCAACTGTTCGCGTACCTGGATTTAGGAACCCAGTTACTAACGCTCGCGATTCAGTCGTTGTTGTCCGGTGCGATTCTCAAACGATGGGGCGTTAGCATCTCGCTGGTGATTTTGCCCGTCGTCTACTTTTTCGGTTTCGCGGCACTCGCATTCGAGCCCATCCTGGCCACGCTGGTCATCGTGATGGTCGCCACACGCGCGTGCGGTTACGGGATCACGGTCCCGGCCCGGGAAGTTCTATTCACCGTCGTCAGTCGGGAAGAAAAATACAAATCCAAAAGTTTCATCGACACGGTGGTATTGCGTGGTGGTGACGCGATGTCGGGGCAACTATTCGGTTTCGCCAAACAGCTCGGCGTGAGTACGATGCTCATGAACCTGCTCGCCCTTCCCATCGCCGCGATCTGGGGCGTGGTCGCATGGAACCTCGGACGCCAACATCGACAGCGTGCGAACCAAGCCCCCAAGAAATCAACTCCCCGCTTCTCCGATTAAGCAGATCGGGTGATTTTCCTCGGCAAAACGGGCAATCATAACCCGACGCGTTAGCGAGGGATTCACGCTCGGTCTCTCGCTAACGCGTCGGGTTATGCCGAATCAATTGACACGACCTGCTTAACAGAAAAATTTCGAGACAGAAAAATGACCACACGAAATCTTCCTGTCCCCCATTTTCGGGTTCATCCGGCGGAAGCGTGCGCCGGAGGTTTTCCGGGCATGACTGCCCGTGTCCAACGAGATTGGTGCCTGAGTAGGGATGCTGGTGGACGATGTAAGCCGGAAGAAACGCAGTCGAGCTCTGCCAGAGGTGCCACTCGACAAGGGAGATCTCGGTCGCCAGCGTCTTCCTGCAAAAGCGGTGCGCCCATGGTGCCTCCGGTCCTCGGCGGATTTCGGCGGATTTCGGTTCACCGAGGACGATTTCTCATCAGATCATTGGACACTGCAGCCATGCCTTGAAAAACCTCGATTCCAAGGTCTGCGCACGCTTCCGTCGGATGAACCCATTTTCTTGTCGATTATCCGCTCTCGCTGAACATCGTTGTGCTCCTCATTTTCAATCCCCTCGGGACCCACCCCGTTTCCAGCATGAACCCGACCACCGATTCGGCCACTGAACGTCAACTCACCGACGGATCTGAAAACGTCCTCCTCACCAACGCCGCCGTTTGGTCGCATGACGGCCAGTGGATCTATTACGACGTGCGCAGCGATCCGAGCGGGTCGGTGTTTGACGGAAACCGGATTGAGCGAGTCCATGTTCGAACAGGTCGGAAAGAGGTCGTGTACAAATCAACTCACGATTCCCACGTCGGTGTCGTGACGGCGAACCCCACCCGCGATCAGGTCGTGTTCATTCACGGTCCTGAAAACCCGACCGAAGATTGGCAATACACCGCCTACCATCGCCGTGGCGTGTTGGTGTCACCCGGAAACGCTGGGACAAATCTCGACGCCCGCGACCTCACCGCCCCTTTCACACCCGGTGCCTTGCGAGGCGGATCGCACGTGCATGTGTTCAGCGGCGACGGACAGTGGGTCAGTTTCACGTACGAAGACCACGTCTTGGCCACCGCCGCAAACTCGGGCGATGGAATTCAAACGAACCAACGCAACGTCGGCGTCTCAGTACCCGCCGGACCCGTCCGCGTCCCCAAGACCCATCAACGCAACCACGAGGGCGATTTTTTCAGTGTGCTCGTGACGCAAACCACCGACCATCCCACACCGGGTTCCGACGAGATCAGTCGCGCTTACAGCGACGCGTGGGTGGGCAGCAACGGTTACCTCCGCGATGGCGCCCCACGTCAAACGAGAGCACTCGCGTTCCTCGGTAACACCCTCGACGAACGTGGCAACACGGTGCCCGAATTATTCCTCGTTGACATTCCCGACGACGTCACCCAAACCGGCGAGCGACCGTTAGGCGGAACCGCAATCACACGCCCCGCACCACCCCGTGGCACCGTGCAACGTCGACTGACACGAACCCATCATCGCCGTCACCCCGGACTCGGTGACGTCCGGCATTGGCCGCGAAGCAGTCCCGACGGAGCCCGGATCGCATTCCTGATGAAAGACGACGCGGGACTCAACCAACTCTGGCTGATCGATCCGATGGGCGAGTCGCTGAGTCAACTCACCCGAGGCGATTCCCCGGTCGAGTCCGCGTTCACGTTCCGGCCCGACGGCCAAGCGATTGCTTGTGTAATTGGAGGTCAGGTAGCCGAGGTCAACACCACCACCGGCGAGGTCACCGCGCTTACCGCACCGCCGGGCACCTCACCCCACTCCTCGCCCGACGCCCAAGCCGTGGTGTACTCGCCCGACGGCCGGACGATCGCGTTTCAACGCGGCGTTACCCAAGAAAATAAATGTCCCAACGCGATCTTCCTGGTGCTTTCCACGCTCGGTACGATGTCGCGATAACTGTTTGCTGGCGGTGATTTTTGCTGCGTGCGTTGACTCGCAGGCTAGCAGCCTGCACTACGTTGCTCAGATTTATTCTTGGATCACGACCCCGTCGCTGCGGTGGCCGAGGTTTTGTAGCGTGATCGGATCGATCGACCACATGAGAAACCGGACGGCTCCGTCGGCAAACGTGGCATGGGCGCCGCCGGGATGAGCACTGGCGAGGCCGCCGGTTTCTTGCGAACCGAATTCCATTCGCGGTAGCGAGAGTAGTTGCGCCGCACCGTCGAGCGACCCGGAGTTCCGTAAACTCGCCTCCGTTCCCGAAGGCCAGCCGAGCGAGTTTTCCGTGGGAATCATCTCGGCCACCAAAATCGTGTGCGAACTGCCGTCGCGAATTTCACTGTAGCGAACCGAACTGTTGAGATACATCAACCCATGATTGTCTTCGTCGATCGGCGATTCCACGTCGTGATAACAGGCCGCGAAATTGGTCATGCCGTACCCGTCCTCGGTGATCTCGTGCGGGAACGAAGGACAAAGGAACGTCGGAATCGATAACTCTCGCAGCGGAAGGTTCTCGTCCGAGTAAATCGATGTCTTGGGATCGAATTGGTCGAACGCGTTTTGTTGTTCAATGAACGGAAGGATTTGTACGAGCCAACCGATGTCGTTGCCCGTCTCGTCGTTGGTGATCGGACCACTCGGGTTCGTCACGCCGGCGGGCAGATGCTCGGCGGCGAACTCGTCATAGAACCGCTCGTACGTCGGCAGAACCGCTTCGCACGAGAATGTCAACAGTATCGTCGTGATCCAAATCAACAACAGGAGAAACCACCCACTGCGAATCAGCAGACTGCGTTGATATCCGCCGGCCAGGAACGGCACCGAAACCTGTTCCAACGCGATTTCCCATCGCTGAGTTTGTTCTGCGATGGCGATCGCATCGCGACGCGTTGTGCCATCGAGATCGCTCGACATTGGGATCCCCATCCGCGATAGCTGCTCACAGATGCGGAGAAATCGTGCGGGTTCGTTCAGGTCGGTAGGTGCAGCCATGGAGCCGACAATTTAGCACAGGGATTTGTCGCGTGCTTGGTCGGGATGGATTTTTCGATTGGCCGTTGATCGACTCGGAAACTCGTGATTGAAGTCCGAGGATACTGCCGCGAGTGTTCATGGGCGGAGGTGAGAAGAGGGAGGTGACAGGATTCCGGACCGGCGCCGAAGCTCCGGCCTACGCTGCGTAGGCCGGGTGAAGGAGGCCTGCGACGCTCATCCGGCAGGACGGTTCTTTGCTAGTCGACTTTCGATTCCGGGGGCGATTAACGAGCTGGGCCTTCGCTGAGTGTCTTCATGACCTCGTCGAGGTTGAAGCTCGCCGCTTTTTGACGTGGCGGAAACTCTTGAAACGTGGCCAAGAATTTGCCGACGTAGTCTTGAGCGGGCACGAGCAGGAAAGCACGTTCGAGTAACCAGTCATAATAGGTATTCGACGTGATGTCGGCACGCTCATAGGGATCGGTCCGTAAATTGAAAATTTTAGGCAGGCGAAGCGATACAAACGGTTCGGCCCAAATCTGCAGCGTACCTGCAACTCGCTGTTCCATGAAAACCAGTTTCCAGTTGTCGAACCGGAGCCCGGTAAGCTGTTGATCATCGTTGCAGTAGATGAACGATTCCCGAGGGCCTTTCTCCTCTTCGCCGGTCAGGTAGGGCAGTAAATTATCGCCGTCCAAGTGGACTTTGTAATCGCGTCCGATCGCCGAGTGACCCTTGAGAAGTTTCTCTTTGACGTCGGAGTCGCCGGCCATGGCGAGAATCGTGGGCAACCAATCGAGGTGCGAGACGATCTCGTTGGAAACGCTGGCGGGTTTGATCTTACCGGGATAGCGGACCATCGCGGGGACGCGGTAAGCGCCTTCCCAGTTGCTGTTCTTCTCATTTCGGAAAGGGGTCATCGCGGCGTCGGGCCACGAGTTCATGTGCGGCCCATTGTCGGTGCTGTACATCACGAACGTGTTGTCACCGATGCCGAGGTCATCGATTTTATCCAAGACGGTCCCGACATTTTTGTCGTGATCAATCATCGCGTCGGAGTACTCGCTCATCCAGCGTCCCGATTGACCTTTGCTCTCGGGTTTGACATGGGTGCGGAAGTGCATGTGGGTGAAGTTGACCCAGACAAAGAATGGTTTCTCTGCCTTGGTTTGACGCTCCATGAAATCGGACGCTCGGTCGGCGACGTCGTCGTCGATCGTCTCCATCCGTTTGCGGGTCAGCGGTCCGGTGTCTTCGATCTTGCCGTTGGCGAAGGAATGTACGACGCCGCGGGGTCCGTATTTCTTGTGGAATTCAGGGTCTTTGGGGTAGTCGGGATGTTCGGGTTCCTCTTCGGCGTTGAGGTGATAGAGATTGCCGTAGAATTCATCGAACCCGTGGTTGGTCGGCAACATTTCGTCCCGGTCGCCGAGATGGTTCTTGCCGAATTGGCCGGTGGAGTAACCGTGATTTTTGAGCAGGCCGGCGATCGTCGGATCTTCCACCTGCATACCGTTTTTGGCGCCCGGCAAACCGACTTTGGTCAATCCGGTTCGCAATCCATGTTGGCCCATGATGAAACTCGCCCGACCCGCCGTGCAACTTTGCTCGGCATAGTAGTCCGTGAACATCATGCCCTCGCGTGCGACACGGTCGATGTTCGGAGTTTGGTAACCCATGAGTCCGTGGGTATACGCACTGATATTCGAGCGTCCGACATCGTCGCCCCAGATGATGACAATGTTCGGTCTCTTGGAATCGCCGTCCGCCGCGATGGCAGAGGAGGCGGTGACCGCGGCGAACGCCAAAGCGATGGCGGCGATCATGGAGAGGTTTCGATACTTCATGTTGCAACTCGATTGTGACTGCGGGGGGAAAGAGAGAAGGCTGTCATGACGGAGACCCCGCAGGAACTCTGTTTGACAAGTAGGGGTGGCTGAGCAGTTTCGGTTGGGTTTCGTTTTTCCTGAAAACCGTGGCTAACGCAAAAATGATTAGATCAACAGCCCACTAGCGATAAAACGGCTCATTCATTGGGAGTACTGATCCGTCGGTGTTTATTTTTGATCGTTCATTTTTGAAAATCGCAAAACGTCTTTTCCGTTCGCGTCGCTCAGGAACATTAACCCAGTGTCGGCGACGCGGTAGGTGACGGCTTTGCCGAGGGCGGCGACGAAACGTGATTCTTGGTCCATTAATGCCGGCGGCCCGGCGCGGCGAGTCATCCCGAGTCCGCCCATCGTGAGCTGGTTTCCCTCGAAGGTGACCGAACCGAAGAATCGGTTAACCGAGGTGTTGCCGCCGACTTTGCCGTCGGCAGTGAACTCCAACGTGCTCTGCGCACGATCGACAACGCCGCGATTGTCAATGTCCTCGGCGAGCCAGGAGCCGACGAGTTGTTCGGGGATCTCGGATGTCACCGGTGCCTTGGGAGTTTCGGATGGGGAGTCTGTTTTGAAAACCGTCGTCCAGTCTTCTTTCATGTCGACCACTACCCAACCGCGTTTGGGGGCGTCGGTGAGTGCCGTGGTCAATTTGCCCGAACTGCTCGGGTTCGCGTCGTAGGCGTATTCGCGATCCCCGTCGGTGTGATGCACGATCAATCCGAAACTCGGCCTGGGGTTGTCGATCGTGGTGTACTCGAGCATCGCTTGGTCACCATCGCTGTTTCCGAAACACGCGATCGGGCGTCGACCGATGTGTTGATGAATGCCGACAGGCTTGCCTTCTTTGTCGTCGTTGAAAAAGGAAGCGGAGGTTTTGATTAGCGTCGGTTTTCCGTCACGCATTTCATAGCGAGGTTGTGTGGACGTGCCGACGACCCGTTCAGCCGGAATGCCATAAACACGCTCGGACCAGGCACGCATGAAATCCGCACCGCCACCTGAAACGATGAAGCATTTGAAGTCATGATCGTGCAAGTAATCGAGCACCTCTTGCATGGGTTGGTAGGTCAGTTCCGAGTACTTTCGTTGGAACCTTGGATGCATCGCCGATTCGACCCACTCGTTGACCCGCGACTCAAACTCAACGTTGGTCATTTCGGTGTGCGTCAGGGCGAGCACCCGCATCAGTCCATCGTGATTTTCACCGGTGAGCAGTTTGGCCAGATCGCCAGCGATTGCGGCTTGGACCATCGTGTCGGCGGCGAGTTCAGGCTCCTCGGGAACACGCCGCTTGAGTTCATCGATTGCGAATGCCACTTGAAACGGAAGTGGATTTTCGCACCACAAACAGCCGTCGTTATCGAACACCGCGATCCGATCGCTCGGCTGAACGAAGTCGCCCGAATCCGCATCACAAACACGCCCGACAAAGTCCAGAATCGCCTTCTTGGCCGGCCCGATTTTCCAGGACGCAAGTGGTTCGGCGGGATTGGCCGAATTGACACTCGGAACGGAAGCCGAATCGGGGGTGATGATTTGAGCGGTCGTGGAGGGCACTAAGCCACCAGCAACGAAAGTGAACAAAAAAGCAAACGCCAAAATCTTGCCACGAAACCAGGAGCAAAAGAAATTTGATCGATGTGGCGGGTAGGTTGGTACCTCCAGCGTGGTGCGTGCTGGCAAAGACATAGGCATTGTGCAGAAAAGCGAGAGAGAAGACAACATTCGTAGGCAACGCTGAAAAGCAGTTTTACTATAGAAAAAAATGCTTCACTGCGTTGCCAACCGAGGGAGCAGAGTAGTTGCCTAATAGAATAGCTTGAAAAGCGGGGGACAGTCGCTTCACACGAAAAAAATAGAGGAGTGAGGGTGTCGCCCTATTTCACGAAGATCCGTCGTCGTAGCCTTCGAAGGCTTCGTCATAAATGACCTGATCGCGTGATACGTGCCGCCAATCGAATCGACGGGTCATCTCTCGATGCCATCGAGTGAGATCCCACGTCATGGTTTCCGATCCGCCGGGCAGCACGTCGCGGTCGCCGATCGCGGACCGGGCGGCCGAAGCGACGATCGCCTCGCCCGCGATACCCTGCTCTCGATATTGCGACAAACGTGTGTCGCCGTGCCGCTTGGCGAGCCGGCGTCCGTCGCGACCGACGACCAACGGCACGTGGGCGTAGTTCGGATGTGTCGCACCGAGGTAGTCGTAAATTTGCATTTGACGAAACGCACTGACGAGCAGGTCATCGCCCCGGACAACCTCGGTCACTCCCGCGTCAATGTCGTCGACAACGACCGCTAACTGATAGGCGGCGTCGCCGCCTTTTCGTGTGACGGGAAAATCGCCGATTACTGTCGCGGGATCGCAAGCGAGCGTTCCGGCGACCTTATCGTGGAAGGTCATTCGATGAGGCGAGATTCGGAATCGCCAACAAAACTCGTCCGCTGCTGGCAACGGATCGCCATGCTGCCAGTTGCTGCATGTACCGGGGTAGATCGTGGTCTCGGCGGCGATGCTTTGGATGCCGGGTTGGCTCGGAGTACTCGCCCTCACGCCGGTCGATGGATCGTCGTGAGGGGCCGAGGCGGCGTTTTCAATATCCGTTCGTGAGCAGGTGCAGGGGTAGACCTGGTTGTCGGCAATCATCCGGTCGAGCACGCGTTGATAAAGAGCGACTCGTTCGGTTTGGATGATCGGTTCGCCGTCGTGTTCCATGCCGAGCCAGGCGAGGTCTTCGATCGCTTGGGCCGTTGCCCAGGGTTTGACTCGTGGTGAGTCAATGTCTTCGATGCGAAGAATCAGTTTCGCGTTTTGGGAACGGGCGCTCCAGTATGCGAGTAGGAATGTTCTCGCGTTGCCGAGGTGCTGTGACCCGGTGGGTGAGGGGGCCAATCGGCAGATTGATTGTAGGACCATTGTTTTAATTGTCCTGAGACGCGTGGGTCAATTGAGGACAATGGACCTACAAACTAAAAGTCGGCGTTGCCGGGGGTGCGGGGGAAGGGGATGACGTCGCGGATGTTGGTCATGCCGGTGGCGTATTGCACGGCCCGTTCGAGACCGAGTCCGAAGCCAGCATGAGGGACGGTGCCGTAGCGTCGGAGGTCGACGTACCACCAGTATTCTTTTTCATCGAGTCCGGCTTCGCTCATCCTTCTCAGCAACACGTCGAGCCGTTCCTCGCGTTGACTGCCGCCGATGATTTCACCGACACCGGGGACGAGCACGTCCATCGCGGCGACCGTTTTCCCGTCGTCGCTGACTCGCATGTAAAACGGTTTGATCGTGGACGGGTAATCGGTCAGGATCAACGGGCCGCCGACGAGTTGCGTGAGGTATTTTTCATGTTCGGCTTGCAAGTCGATGCCCCACTTCACGGGATACTCGAATTTCTCGTCACACGACGTTAGGCGATCGACCGCCTCGGTGTAGGTCATGTGTTCGAACGGTTTTTCGATGACGGCGGTGAGTTGGGCGATCTTGCCTTTTTCGATCCGCTGATCAAAGAACTCCATGTCCTCGCCACAGGATTGCAGCACGTCGGTGAAGACTCGTTTGAGGAACGATTCGGCGAGCCGCATGTTGTCTTGAAGGTCGTAGAAGGCGGCTTCCGGTTCGACCATCCAGAACTCGGCGAGGTGCCGTGACGTGTTACTGTTCTCGGCTCGGAAGGTGGGACCGAAGGTGTAGATCTTCGACATCGCACTGGCGTAGGTTTCGCCTTCGAGTTGACCGCTGACGGTCAGGTGTGTGGGTTTGCCGAAGAAATCTTGGGTCGGATCGAGTGGGCGGTTCGAGCCGGCGAGTTTTTCCAAATTCAACGTGGTCACGCGAAACATTTCGCCGGCGCCCTCGCAATCGCTCGCCGTCACGATCGGGGTGTGCAGGTAGTAGAATCCTGCGTCGTCGAAGAACCGGTGAATCGATTGGCTGATCCGGTTGCGTACCCGCATGACCGCGCCGAGCGTGTTGGTGCGGGCGCGGAGGTGGGACCACTCGCGGAGTTTTTCGAACGAGTGACGTTTCTTTTGCAACGGATAGGTTTCGCCGTCGCACCAACCGATCACGCGAACGGATTCGGCGTGCAACTCGTTGGCTTGTCCGGACGCTGGTGATTCGATCAGTTGCCCTTGGACGACGACGCTGCAACCGGCGGTGAGTTTTTGAATTTCGTTTGCGTAATTTTCGAGTTCCGCCGGCGCGACGACTTGCAGGTTCCCCATGCAGGTTCCGTCGTTGAGTTCGAGAAAGCTGAAACCGCCTTTGCTGTCGCGGCGGGTGCGAACCCAGGCGCGAACCTCGACGGGCAGCGGCAGCGATTCGTGGTTTCGGCAGGCATCAATCGTGAGCCAGTCCATGGTGTCGGGTCGCGTGTTGGTGGAAAGTGGCACGACGCTCCGCGTCGTGGGAGAGAATGGTTCGCGACGCGGAGCGTCACGGTAATCTGATTGACCTACCAGAAGTAAGCATACAAACCGATGGTCGTGAGAATGATCAGTCCGCCGGCGAATTGGGCACCTTTGGACGACTCCATGTCCATCTTGTCATTGACCGGCATCGTCACCGGGGTTCTCAGTGGATGGATGAGAGTCACGATCAAACCGGTCAACAGCACCAGGAAGAAACAAATCGCCATGCGGTCCAAGAACGCGATTTGCTCCGCGTACCAGAATCCGTTGTTGGCGATAAAATCACCGAGGGACAGGTTGATCGGCCCGATGCCGCCGACGTCTAATGTAAAACCCTTGAGCGTTCCGTAGGCGATGACGTTCACGATGATGCCCAGCGTGCCGAAATACTTGGGCGTGCGGGGCGAGAAGAATCCGAGCAGGAAGACCGCCAAAATGCCAGGCGAGATGAACCCTTGGAATTCTTGGATGAATTTGAAAATGCTAGTAAAATTATCGAGGAACGGGGCGACCGTCGCTGACAACAGCACGAACAGGATCACGAACACGCGACCGACAGTGACCAAACGGTCCTGGTTCTTTTCGCCCGTGACTTTGGCATACAAATCCATCGTCGCGAGCGTCGATGCGGAGTTCAGCATCGAGGCGAGCGAACTGATCACGGCGCCCGAGAGTGCGGCGAGGATGAACCACGACATCCACCAATACGGTTTGATCAGGTTACGAACGAGTACCGGGAACGCCCGATCGTAATCGTACTCGACGCCCTCCTCTCCGACCGCCGCGCGGGTCGTCCAGTCAACTTCGACGTTTGCCCCTTCCGCTGATACCCCTTCCGCCACCGCAGCAACTTCGCTCGGTTGCACGATCAAATCCGATGCGAACAGGTTGAACGCGAGGATGCCCGGGATGACGACCAGGAATGGGATCATGAGTTTCATCATCGCGGCGAACACGATCCCCTTCTGTCCCTCGGCGAGCGATTTCGAACCGAGCGTTCGCTGAACGATGTACTGGTTCAACCCCCAGTAGTAAAAGTTGGGAATCCACAAACCGATGAGCAACGCCGTCCAAGGCAAATCAGGATCTTCCTTCGGTCGGACCATGTGAGCTTTGCCGCCGCTACCGTTGGGACCGTTGACGGCGACCGCCTCTTGATCGACGCCGTCGTTGAGCAAGATGAATCGCTGCCAGAAGTTGGCGTTCTCGAGATCCTCGACGGTCGCGTTGGAGTTGGCGACTTTGGTTTTGATCAATTCCTCGGCGGGCCGTTCGCTCAGTTGAATGAACGCCATCACCATCACAATGATGCCGCCGACGATGAGCGCCGAACCCCACACCAAATCGGTCCACGCACAGGCTTTCAATCCGCCGATCAGCACGTACACGGCCGCGAGCGAGGCGATCAACCAACACATCGCGGTCAGGTTATTGAGATAAGGGACTTCGATGTAATACTGCGAGATGAATTTCGCACCGGAATAAATCACCGACGAGGTGGCGACGAAGACCAGCGTGACGATGGCGGGGATCGCCATGACTAATCGAGCGATGGGGCCGAACCGGTACTCCAAAAACTCAGGAATCGTGAACAAACCGGCTTTGAGAAAACGCGGTAGGAACAGGAACCCGACGAGCACCAACGTCACCGCCGCCATCCATTCGTAGGAGGCGATCGCCATGCCCAACCAGTTCGCGGCCGATCCGGACATGCCGACGAATTGCTCGGTCGAAATGTTAGCCGCGATCAAGGAAAAACCGACCAACCACCAGGTCAACCCGCGTCCGGCGAGAAAATAATCCGACGCATCGTTGGTCGGGTCCCCGTCGTCGGGCTCTCTCGCCATCCAAATTCCAAGGGCGATCACACCGATCACCGAACCGAGAAACAAAACGACTTCGAGAATATGCATGCGAGTGTGATGGGGAGCGCGGTGATGACGTGGATTCTCAAGCGATGTGGGCCATCGGTTCGATGTTTTAAGCTATTTCCTGATCAGGTGTGAGATGAGGGGTTTGTGTTTTGTTGGTATCGCGACGTTTCGGGTGAGGAGAGTGGCACGACGCTCCGCGTCGTGAGAGCGAATTTTTCGCGACGCGGAGCGTCGCGGTACTCTTCTCAAGACCCCATTGAGAACCGATGCACGGTTTTCTCGCGCAGCGTGTCGCCGGGCCGCAGCAACGTCGAGGGGAAATTCGCGTGATTGGGTGAATCAGGATAATGCTGCGTTTCCAGACAAAATGCGTCATGGCTGCCGTGCCCGTTGCTCTGCTCGTTGCCTTTGAGGTGATTGCCAGTGTAGAGCTGCACGCCCGGTTGCGTCGTTTCGACTTCCATCACCCGTCCCGTCTCCGGATCCACCACGCGGGCGGTCGGACGCAATGTGCCGGGCTCGCCGTCGATCACGTAGCAGTGGTCGTAACCCTTGCTCGCCGACAACGCGGCGATGCGTTTGGCGAACGTTTCGGGTTTGCGGAAATCGAAAGGCGTGTTCTCCACGTCTTGAAATTTGCCGCTGGGAATCAATTCCGCGTCAACGGCCAAGACTTGATCGGCATGAATCAACGCGGCGTGATCGAGGACCGTGCCCGAGCCGGCGCCGCCGAGATTCCAATAACTGTGATTGGTTAGGTTGACAACCGTCGGCTTGCTCGTCGTCGCGGTGAATTCGAACGTGAGTTCGTGATCGTCGTTCCACGTGTACTCCACCGTGACGGTCAACTCACCGGGGAACCCTTCGTCACCATCGGGACTGACGAGGGTAAACCGCACGCGATCTTCCGGGCCGACAATTTCGCTATCCCACCGCAGATGCGAGAAATTGATTTTGCCTCCGTGCAAACAGTGCTTGCCATGATTCACGGTGACTTGACGAGTAACGCCATCGAGTTCAAATCGGGCGAGTGCGATGCGGTTGCAGAACCGGCCCATCGTGCTGCCGAATCCGGGGTGGGGGCCGAGGTACCGGGCGAGTGAATCGAAGACGAGGTTGACGTTCTCAAGTTTGCCTTTGCGATCAGGAACCTCGACTTCCAAAATCGCCGCCCCCCAATCCATCAGACTGACCCGACTGCCGTGCCGATTCGTGAGCGTGTATTTCGTAACAGGCGATCCGTGGTCCGTCTCGCCAAGACGTGTGCTCGTGATGCTCATGGTCGTCTTTCGTGATGAATGTCATTGCGCGGGAACAAAACGCCCCTCGCATAGCGGAGGTCGTGCAATCTCACTCGTCGCCGAGGTTGAACAGGTGCCGGAGGGCTTCGAGTAGGCCGCGGGAATGGCCTGCGGCGGCGTCGTCTCTTAGCGACGCCATCGGTGGGTGCAACAGTTTGTTCGTCAACCGGTCGAACGATTTCTCGATCTCCTTGACCATTGCCGGATCGCTGCACCCGTTGAGTTTACCGAACAACCGTTCCAGTTCGGCCAATTTGACTTGCTCGGCTCGCTCCCGCAACCGACGGATCACCGGGCCGGTGGCCCGTTGTTGCAACGACGCGAAGAACTGCTCGACCTCTTCATCGAGAATCGCTTTGGCTTTCGGCCATTGTTTCTCGCGCTCGCGCCGGTTGCGGTTGCAAGCGGCTTGCAGGTCGTCGATTTGGTACAAGAACACGCCGTTCTCTTTCCCGATCACGGGATCGAAATCGCGGGGCACGGCGAGGTCGAGGATCAACAGGATGCGACCGCCACGTTGGGCGTTCAAACGCGCGAACGTCGCCGCATCGACAATCGGTTCCTCCGCCGACGTGGTGCCGATCAACAGATCCGCCGCGATGATCTGGTCCGGTAGTTCATCGAGTGTGCGCGTCTCGGCACCGAAGAGATTCGCGAGCGTTACCGCACGTTCTTGGCCTCGGTTGACAATGCATAAATCATCGGCGCCGCCGGATTTCAGATAACGCAGCGTCTCTTCGGCCATCTCACCGGCACCGCACAAGACGACGCGTTTGCCACGGAGCGTTTCGAACACCTCCGGCACGACCTCGCCGACGGCGACACTCGGCACACTCAATCGGCGGCGATGGATCGTGGTTTCGGTTTGCACCCGTTTGGCGGCGCGGTTGGCCGCTTGGAATGCCGCGTGCGTGACCGGTCCGGTGGCACCGGCGAGGTTGGACAGGTCGAACGCCTGTTTCACCTGAGATAAAATCTGAGCCTCGCCGACCACCATGCTGTCTAAACTCGCCGCAACGAGGAACAGGTGATCGACCGCTTCGCGTCCCTGTCGCACGATCATGTGCTCGGCCACGAAGGCAGCCGGTTTGTTCAAACACTCGGCAACGAAATCAATCAGTCCCGAGCGGACTTGGTCGAGCGTGAACGTGCCACCATCGGATGGATTAACGTTGGAATCATTCGCCGTCAAACCGGCACCGAACGGGCCGCCGGCGGCGTACAATTCGACTCGGTTGCAGGTCGATAACAACACCAATTCCGCTCCATCGAATTGCTCACCGAAACGCGATAGCGCGAATTCACGATGCTCCGACGAAAACGACAATTGCTCGCGAATCTCCACAGCCGCATCATGATGCGAGCACCCGATCATCTGCAGCGTCATGACTCACCTCGCTGCACCGTTGAGCTAGGTGCCGAGCTAGGTGTCGAGCTAGGTGTCGAGCTAGGTGTCGAGCTAGGTGTCGAGCTAGGTGTCGATGCCGGCAAGCTCGCCTCGGTTGGTGGCGAGGGGGCGATTAACGTTTCCCCCGGTTTCGAGTTGAAGGACGCCCCGTGCGGTGTCGACAAAACGCCCGACATCGCGAGGACGAGAAACCCGAAACTCGCCAGCGTTAAATAAGCGACTTTCCGCCCGCGACTCGCCGGAGCATAAAAGAATTCGACCAGGGTCGCCGACGCCAGCCACACGAACAACACACCCGATAACAAGATGCCCCGGTTCGTCCAGGGGATTTCACCGAGACGATTGAGGTTCATCACCACGCCGGAAACCAACCCGCCGCCGACCGCGATCGTGCTGACGACGAGGCAGCGACGGTTGAGATTTTGCAGCGTTTCAAGAGTCGGTAAACGGAGTGCAGATCCGGCATGTTTTTGTTTCAATCGCCACGTTTGGACCATGTACATCGCCCCGGCGAGGAACCCGAATAGCACCGCAGCGGCCCCGATCGTCATCGAACCGGCGTGGATGTTCCGCCAAAACGCCGTCGCCTCGCCGCGATCGAATGCCGGCAGATGCCGCACCGACAACGCCAGGGCAATCATCGCCAAGATCGCCGGCAGGAAGAAAAAGCCGATCACGGTATCGGGCCGCCGCAGGTACAGTACCAGGTACGCGATCGCCAATCCCAGCGCGACCATCAATGACCAATCCGTCCACGTCGCCAATCGCCCGACCTCTGCCACCACACCATTGGGGCCGAGGCCGCCGCTCGGGTTGATCGCCGGAGCGTCCATCGTCGCCCGCAATCCGAGGTAGGTGACGTGCGTGAAAATTCCGATCGCCATCATGACGAGACCCGCGAGCCCACGTCCTGGCAACCGTCGACCGCTCAGACGCAGTAGCTCAATGGCCAAAACGACGAGGTAACTCGTCGTGAAACAGGTAACGGAGATTTGTTGCAAAATCGGTATCATGGCCCCATCGTACACTGACTGCGCTTTTTTTCGTACTCGTCGACAGAGTCTGCTCGACGCTCCGCGTCGTGCCCCCTGCCGGACTGGCCTTTCGCTCGACGCGGAGCGTCGTGCCACTCTCGCACCAGGTGTCTAGTTCACCCAACCGAACAATCTCCCCACGCCGGTTGTCCGTTCTCACCTGGTCTCGGAAAGAGATTCCGGAAAAATCGTTTTCTGACATTTTTTCCACAGCCATCGCCAACAACTCGCGGCGTTTTACTAACCCTCCACCGGGCCGGACCTTACGACGACGACGAGGGTCCAGAGCACGCGTGACGCTCCATTACCGGTTTCCCCCAAGTCCAGCCTGTCAGGCGAGTTAGGGCATGAAAAAGATTTTCGTTGACATGTCCTCACAAATCCCTAATATTCCCTCCGTCGTCCACATGTAGTGCCTCGAAGGCAAGGAAGCCACTACCGGTAGTGATAGCAATTCGGTTTATGCCGATTTTGCGATCTCCGCTGCCGGTACCAATGGCCCGCCCGTCCCGATCTCTCGGGAGTGAGTAGCTGACATGGGGACCGGCTGATTGATTCGCCGCTTTTCCAACCGACCCGTCTCACCAATCCGCGGCAACTTTCTTCCCTGAGAGAGAGTGCCCAGGATGCTCGACCCAAGGATGACTTCTTTCCGGAGCCAGTAACCCAATTATGTCCACCGTTTTGCCGACTGCCGCCGCCTCCACCACCCGCACTCCATCGAACACATCGCAGAGCACCGGGCGCCCCTCCGACGCCTCACCCCACAACGACCCTGCCCTCGAGAAAGTCGACTCGGAGCACGGCATCGAGTACGCCCGTGCGAAATTCAACGCCGCCCCACGAGGCGAGCGCACGGGTCTGAAAATCGAAACGCAATTTTGCCCCGATGACGGGCGCAGCCCGTTCGCGACGACCCAGTGGGATTTGCGTTCGGCGGCGATCAAGGACGAAACCGGCAAGGTTCTGTTCGAACAAAACGATTGCGAAATCCCATCAAGTTGGAGCCAATTGGCGACCAACGTCGTCGTTTCAAAGTACTTCTACGGCGACCCGACCACCGAAGGCGAACGAGAACGCAGCGTCCGACAATTGGTCCACCGTGTCACCCGCACCATCTCCGATTGGGGTTTGGCCGACGGTTACTTCGACACGCCCGAAGACGGCGAGAACTTCTACCGCGATTTGACTTACCTGTGCCTGCACCAACACGGTGCCTTCAACAGTCCCGTGTGGTTCAACGTCGGTTTGCACACCCAATACGGCGTCACCGGATCGAAGTGCAATTGGCACTGGGACGCCGCATCGCAAACCACCGCCCAACCCGACAACCCTTACGAGTACCCACAGGGCTCGGCATGTTTCATCCAAAGCGTGGATGACAACATGGAAGACATCATGCGGCTCGCGTGTAGCGAAGCGATGTTGTTCAAATTCGGCAGCGGCACGGGCACCGACCTGTCCACGATCCGCAGCCAACGCGAAAAACTCTCCGGCGGTGGAACCCCTTCCGGTCCATTGTCGTTCATGCGAGTGTACGACTCGATCGCCGGCGTCGTCAAATCCGGCGGCAAGACTCGCCGGGCTGCCAAGATGCAATCGCTCAAAGTCTGGCACGCCGACATCCTCGAATTCATCGAATGCAAATGGGCCGAGGAGAAGAAGGCCCACGCGTTGATCCGTGAAGGTTACGAATCGAACTTCAACGGCGAAGCGTACAGCAGCGTTTGTTTCCAGAACGCGAACCTGTCGGTGCGTTTGACCGATGATTTCATGGAGACCGCCCGCAAGGGTGAGCAATGGCAAACCCGTTGGATCACGGACAAACCGACCACCGCCGCGCCGCGGTACGATGCCAAAGAACTGCTTAATAAAATGGCCGAGTGCGCCTGGCACTGCGGCGACCCCGGTGTCCAGTACGATACCACGATCAACCATTGGCACACGTGTCCGAACAGTGGGGCCATCAATGCGAGTAATCCATGCTCGGAATACATGTTCCTGGACGACACCGCGTGCAACCTGTCGAGTATCAACTTGATGAAGTTCGTGGGCAAGGACGGCAGTTTCGATGTGGAGCGTTTCCGCGCTGCCGCTCGCGTGTTCCTGATCGCACAAGAAATCCTCGTCGATCACGCGAGTTATCCGACCGAGCCGATCGCTCGGAACAGCCACATGTACCGCCCGCTCGGTTTGGGCTACTCCAACCTCGGCAGCGTCGTGATGACCGCCGGATTGGCCTACGATAGCGACGCCGCCCGCGGGTTGTGCGGATCGCTGACTGCGTTGTTGCACGGCGAAGCGAACCGCACGAGTGCGGAACTCGCTGGCGTCGTCGGACCGTTCGACGGTTACCAAGACAACGCCGAACCGATGCACCGCGTCATGCAAATGCACCGCGATGCCTGTGACGACATCAACGACGGCGGACCACCGGAACTCAAAGCCGCTGCCCAAAAATTGTGGGACGAAGTGACCGAGGTCGGCAAGAAACACGGCTTCCGCAACGCCCAAGCCACCGTGCTCGCGCCGACCGGAACGATCAGTTTCATGATGGATTGCGACACAACCGGAATCGAGCCCGACATCGCACTGGTGAAGTACAAACAACTCGCCGGCGGCGGGATGCTGAAGATCGTCAACCAAACCGTCAAACTCGGATTGAAGACGCTCGGTTACGATCAAGTCGCGATTGACGCGATCCTCAAATATGTCGACGACAACGACACCATCGAAGGTGCTCCGGGACTCAAAGACGAGCACTTATCGGTATTCGATTGTGCATTCAAACCGGCCAACGGCGTTCGCAGCATCGGATGGCGTGCTCACATCACGATGATGGCGGCGGCTCAACCGTTCCTCTCGGGAGCGATTTCGAAAACCGTCAACATGCCGACCGATGTCACGCCGCAGGACATCGCCGATGCCTACTTCTGGGGCTGGGAACTCGGCTTGAAAGCGATCGCAATCTATCGGGACGGCAGCAAGCAATCGCAACCGCTGAACACGAAACAAGACGATGCCCACGGTGCCGGTGCGAAGGCGACCAAGGTCGTCACCAAAACGGTCGAGAAGATCGTTTACAAACCGAGCCGCGTGCGGTTGCCCGACACGCGTCAAAGTCTGACGCACAAGTTCACGATCGCCGGTCACGAGGGTTACCTTTGTGTCGGGTTGTATCCCGACGGACGCCCGGGTGAAATTTTCATCACGATGGCGAAGGAAGGTTCGACGATCGGCGGCATCATGGACAGCTTCGGCACCGCGTTGTCGATCGCGTTGCAATACGGCGTGCCGCTCGACGTGCTCGTCAACAAGTTCAGCCACACGCGTTTCGAGCCGATGGGTCACACGTCGAACAAGGACATCCGGATCGCCAAAAGCGTGGTCGATTACATCGCCCGCTGGCTCGGCATCACGTTCATGTCCGGACACGACCACACCCCGCAAACGTCACCCGGCAACGGACCGGAAACCGTCATCGGGAACGACATTCTCGGCGGAGTGACGGTGGAAAACGGCGTCGCCGTCGCCGGCACTGGGCCGCAGGAAAATGGGCAGACGGAAACCAGTTCGGTGATGCAGGACCTCAAGAACGATGCCGGGGCCGCTGTCGCGGTCGCCGAACGAGCGATCATGATGGCCAGCATGACAGCCACCAACGGATCGCAAAACGGCCACTCGGCGAATGGCCAATCGGCCAACGGTTCGACGAGTAACGGGTCGGCGCTTCAGCCCGAGAGTCAAGTCGGTGGTCAAGCCGAACAGTTCTCACGCTTTCAAACCGACGCCCCGAGTTGTGACAACTGCGGCAGTATCACCGTCCGCAACGGCAACTGCTACCTCTGTCACAATTGTGGCAACTCAATGGGTTGTAGTTAACGTACCTGCGTAGGCCGGATGAAGTCGGTTTTGCACAACCGACGCTCATCCGGCAGGGCAGTTCTTTGTTAACGGGCGCTCGATCCAGGGGTGCCGGACCCGCGCCGACGCGGCATGCTACGGCCTACGTCACTTCGGGTGCATTGCTTTGTTGGTGATAACGGGCCTAGCTGATCGCCTCAGCAATTCATGTCACTTTGGCAATTCCGATTTCTGAAACAGGCATCAACGATGAGAAAAGGCTATCATGGGTGAGTCCCATGGGGGACGAAAACCGATCGAAGCGGTGAGTCATGCCTTCTTTTCAGATGGGTCAGAACAATGCGACAGCGGACGAACGAGTGCCCACGCTTGCGATCTCGGGCTGTTTTTTTGAACTGCTCTTGGGTATTGGTCTTGGTAGCGGTTTGGTTGGGCGGTTCGCTTTTCGCCGAAGACTCGCCGCCGATCATTGGGTTTGCTCAGCTTCTCGAAAAGGCTCCCGTGGCGGCGTGGGAGGCTGGCGACGACACCGAGGCTCCGAAGAGCGCTCTCAATGTCAGCGGTCGAATTTTGGATTCGGCGGGACAACCGATCGTCGATGCCTTCGTGGCGCTAACGCATTCCTCTGGTTTGCTGGCCCGGACGCGAAGCGATGCCGAGGGCGGATACCGATTCGATGAGGTGCTGTGTTTGCATCCTGATCTTTCGAGACCCGATCGTGATGGTTCGGTCACGCTCGCCAAAATCGTCGCCGCAGACGTTGATGGACGTTTGAACTGGGAACCGATCAAGTATTTTGTTTTTCCGAAATCAAACGGGCAGCGCGACGAGTTCCTGCCGGACGGGCCGATACCGGAGTCGCTGTTCGTACGGCAAAACCTCTCGCTCGACGAATCGAACGCGTTGACGGGCGTCATTTTGGACTCGGTCGACGCCCCGGTCGCCGATGTCCAAGTGACGTTGCCGATCCTGCTGAAACCCGCGCAGAGTGCCGGGGAGATGGATGACTGGTTCGCCGCCATTGGCACCCTTGAAACGACCTCCGATGAGGAGGGCAAGTTCCGTTTCCCCAAGGTTCCCGGCGGGATGGTTGCGGGTTTGATGCTGAAACATGCGGACCATCGTATCGCTTCTGCTCATGTGAGCACCCGCCCCGGCGAGACCGATATTTCATCCGAGCACACCCGTTTCGCAATGGAGCGTATCTCGCAGAATCCGGCACGATTGAACTTAGTCGAAAGCGTGACGTTGCCCGAAAAAATCGTGGCCGCGGATCCGATTGAAATTCATGGGCAAGTCATCGCTTCGGACGATCAGAAACCCGTCGCCGATTTGCCGTTGAAAATCGAATCGTTACGAACCGGTCGTCCTTCGCTCGTCGAGACTCAAACCGATCAAGAAGGACGGTTCACCGTGAAGGCGAGCGTCGGACGATGGCTGATCACCTGCGGCCCGAAACCGGGGTTTAATTTACTGGCCAACAAAACACGGCCCAGCCAAAACATGTCGATCGATCCAAAGTCGCAGCGGATCGTGGATCTGATCGAACCAGGACAACCGACCCATCTCGGGATCATCATCGACCGGATGCCCGTGGTTACCGTGAAGGTGGTCGATCCTGACGGACAACCCGCTGCGGGAGCCAAGGTGAGTTTTTGGCGGATATCAGAACCCAGGTCGACGTTCACACGGCGTTCGAGCGGCCAGTCCATCGTGCCCGATGGACTCACCGATAGTCGTGGAGTTTGCAAATTCCAACTTCCGACATTGCTCGATGAGAACTGGGTGGTGATGGCGTGCAGTCCCGCCGTGACGCCACAGTGGTTCGCCTTCGAACAACTCCGCTCCATCCCGCGTCGCCCGGTTGAACTCCAACTCGTTCCTGGTATCCCGGTTCGCGGACGGGTGCTGTTGGACGGTTCCCCCTTGGCAGGCGCCGAAGTGCGGCTCGCAGAACAATTTTTTCCTGGAGGAAAGGACGATCCCAATTCTCGAATCTCAACGGTGACGACGAACGCGACGGGAGAGTACGAGTTATTTCTGCCAACCTCCGCAGGCAGAGGGGCCCCGCAGGTTGAAAGTAGTTGCACGGTTGCGTTGACGAGGATTCCCGAGTTCACGCATTGCCCTCGCTCGACGCACAGTGTCTCCACTCGAACTTCCGAGAACACAACTCGTGATGCGTTGGCCGCAAAGGATTTCAACGTCGTCACTGCCCGTGGCACGGCTTCCGGCAGAGTCATTGACGAATCCGGCGCCCCGATCGAGGGAGCCATCGTTCGCGCGAGTTCTTCGCAGTCGCTGTTCGGCGACGTCCGAAAACAGGCCTACGCGACAACCGACGAATCCGGTGGTTTCCACTGGGTGGGTATGGGCGCCGTGAAGTTCCGGCCCGTCGTCGTGATCCACGGAAAACGGACGTCACCCAAGATCACGATCGAAGCGGGACAGGATTCGATTGAGATCGTGGTGCCGTGAGAACTATCCTTTCGTTGAGTTGACTCGTATCCGGGCGATACGCCTGGTATGTCCCACAACCTGATTCCCGTGTGGTTGGGTGGTTATCCCAGAGGGATTCAAGCGATCCTTTCGGGACCCAAGAAACGAGGGTTCTTCAGCGTTCCAAGTGGGCCAGGACGAGGGCGATGTCGGCGGGGGTGATGCCGCTGATCCGTTTGGCTTGGGCCAGATTGAGCGGGCGGATTTTGAGGAATTTTTCTCGGGCTTCGTTGCGCAAAGGCCCGATGCGTTCGTAGTCGAATGAAACGGGGATACGTTTCTCACTCATCCGTAATTGCTTGTCAACGTCCATTTGTTGGCGGTCGATGTAACCGGCGTACTTGATATCGATGACGCATTGGTTGGCGGCCTCCGGTTCAACGTTTTGTAACTGGGGCAGCCACTCGCACATCATTTCCCAAGTGACTTCGGGGCGGCGGAGGTAAACGTCGGCGGGGGTTTGTTCGACGCGCGTCGCGGCGAGGAGTTCTCGACAGACTCGGATATTTTCGAGTTTTTCGTGATAGCGTTTGCGGCGATTGGCATCGATCAGTCCGAGTTCGTCGGCGGCCCCGGTGAGTCGGCGGTCGGCGTTGTCTTGACGTAGCAGCAACCGGTATTCGGCCCGGCTGGTGAACATCCGGTAGGGTTCGTCGGTGCCGGCGGTGACGAGGTCATCGACGAGCACGCCGAGGTAGGCGTCTTGCCGGGAGGGCACCCAAGTCGATTGGCCGGCGACGGTGCGGGCGGCGTTCAGTCCGGCGATCAGGCCTTGACCGGCGGCCTCTTCGTAACCGGTGGTGCCGTTGATTTGGCCGGCAAAGAACAGTCCCGCGACGGTTTTGGATTCCAGATGCGGCCAGAGCTGGGTGGGCGGGCAGAAATCGTATTCGACGGCGTACCCGTACCGCATGATGGAGGCATTTTCGAGTCCGGGGATGAGCCGGAACATGGCGTCCTGGACGTCTCGCGGGAGGCTGGTGGAGATCCCGTTGACGTAGATTTCTTGGGTTTGTCGGCCTTCAGGTTCGAGGAACAGTTGATGTCCGGATTTGTCGGCAAACCGGACGACTTTGTCTTCGATCGAGGGGCAGTACCGGGGGCCGCGGGAATCGATTTGGCCGCTGTACATGGGTGCCCGCGAGAGGTTGGCGCGGATCAGGTCGTGGACGGCTTCGTTGGTGTGGGCGATGTGGCAGGGCAGTTGGTTGCCGGGGAGGGAATCGGTGAGGTAACTGAACGCTTGCGGGTTCTCGTCGCCGGGTTGTTCCTCCAGGCGGCTGAAGTCGATCCCGCGTGCGTTGAGTCGCGGGGGCGTGCCGGTTTTGAAACGATCGAGTTCGAAATTCAGGCGATGCAGTGCGCCGCTGATGCCAGCCGTGGTGCCTTCGCCGGCCCGTCCGCCGGCACTCTGGGCTTCGCCGGTGTGCATGATCGCTTTGAGAAACGTGCCGGTGGTCAGGACGACGGTCTTGGCGTAATAGACCGCGTCGCCTTTGACGCGGACGCCGACGATTCGTTGGGTCGCGAGGCTGGCGAAATCGTTGTTGGGCTGGCTAGGCTGACTTTGATTTTGAATCGGTTCGGTGACGAGGTCTTCGACGGTTTCTTGGCGTAGGTCGAGGTTGTCGATGGATTCGATTTGCCACTTGATGTGGTTTTGATACGCCTTCTTGTCGGCTTGGGCGCGGGGGCTGTGCATCGCCGGGCCTTTGCGGCAATTGAGCATTCGGAATTGGATTCCGGTGGCATCGATGGCGAGGCCCATGAGTCCGCCAAGGGCGTCGACTTCGCGGACGATTTGTCCTTTGGCGACACCTCCGATGGCGGGGTTGCAGGACATTTGCCCGACGGTATCGAGGTTCGTCGTGAGCAGAGCCGTGCGGGCGCCGAGGCGGGCGGCGGCAGCGGCGGCTTCGGTCCCGGCGTGGCCGGCGCCGATGATGACGACGTCATAGTCGTAGCGATTCTGAGGATGAGAGTGATTCAAAAGGTAAAGTCCACAGGAGGGTTGTGCCGATAAGCGTTACGAGGTGTTTTTTCGAGCAACCGCATCGATTATCCGTAGTCCTTCGATTTTGACCGAACCATGCGATTTGAACAGCACCGAAATCCGACAACCACGCAACGAATCCAAAATTGTCGTACGCGGAAGTCGCTGCGAGCGGGTTTGGCGGCGTTGGTTGCCGCCGTTGGGGTATCGTTCCATACCGCCGAGTTGATGGCTGAAAATGCGGTCAACGTGGTGCTGGGGTCGGGATCGTTCCTGATTCCGTTCAATCTCGCCGCCGGGGGGTCGCCGCCTCGCGAAGTGCATTTATACATGGCGTCGATGGGAACGGGATCATCGCAAACGAGAATGACAGGCGATGAAACGACGGATGAACGCGATCGGGCGGGGATCGATCCGGCGTCACGAAAATGGGAATTGTTGGACCGGCAATCGCCGAGCGTGGGCAGTTTTCAAATAATGCAGACGCTCGACGGGACGTATTGGTTCGCGACGCGGACGATCGACGCCAGTGGCCGGCCCCATCCGCCGGGACCGATCGAGCCGGAGTTGAAGGTGACGGTGGACACGACGCGGCCGTTGGTCGATTTGCTCGCCGATGCCGATGCGGACGGGAAGGTCACGGCGGTTTTCTCGGTCGAGGATGCGACAGCGGCGGCTCAGATCACGGTGCATTACGTGACCGACACGTTGCAGCAGTGGCAGACGGCGAAGATCGATCGAGACGGCCAGGGCGGTCGGTTCTCGCTCGCGCCGACCGATGAGTGGCATTTGCTGTCGATCCGATTGCGGGTGCTCGACGCGGCAGGGAACGAAACGATTGTCGAGAAACGGGTGCAGCGACCTCGCGTGGCGGTGGCCCGTTCGACGCGGTTGGCGTCAGGGCCGCTGGGCTTTGGCAATCCGTTGGCGTTCGACAATCCGGCGGGCTTTGGAAGTGGTTCGCCGTTTCCCGCGGCGGGAACGCCGGCGATCCCAGGGAACTCGACGGAGCTGCCGGACCCGTCGACGGCGGACCAAATCAGCCAAGACTTTGGTCGTGCGGCGGCGAATTTTTCGGGGCCGGAATTCTCGGGGCCAAGCTTTTCGGGGCCGGGTTTGACAGGACCGGATTTTTCGGCATCGGAGATCGAGATGTTGCCCAGCTCGATCACGGCGGATTCCGGCACGCGTGAATCGGGTGTTTCCGGTTCGGGGATGTCCCAACGCGAGCTTGTTCCGACGCCGCCCGCGACGCCTCAAACGCCTGCCGAGGCGATGCGCCCGCTGGTGGGGAGTCAACCGGGTAATCCGAGCAGGGCTCAACCGGGCAATCCACCCACGATGCCGATCGACCCCGTCCGCTCGGACAACTCCGTCCGCTCGGACGACCCCGTGCCTGAGACCCCGTTTGCGGTGGAAGCGATCCCGGCCCCGTCGGGCCAACCGCCATCGCCGACTCAGCTCAACCGACCGGCCTTGCCGGAGATCAGCGATGAAATATCGACAAGCGACCCGGTCGCGTCGCCCTGGTCGCCACTGGATGCCTCGCGGACCCGCAACCCGAGTCGTGAGTTCAGCACCGAGCCGACGCCGCGTCCGGTTTCGCCGGGTGAATTGCCGAGTGAATTGCCGATGACGACGCAAGGCGATTCGAATCGGCCCGGCGATAGCTCCCAATTGAGGGACACGCAGTCGCGCAGCGCCGTCGCTCCTCGCGAGCAGCGGCGCTCGGCGATCGGCTCGGCCGACCCGCTCGATTTGGAACGTTTGGCCCAGCGAGCGGTGATCCGGCATAGCAACAGTAACCAGTTCAGTCTCGACTACGAAATTGAGGCGATCGGCGGACGCGGCGTCGAGGCGATCGAGTTGTACGGGACGACCGATGGCGGACAGACGTGGAAACAATGGGGCAGCGACCCGGACAAGGTCAGCCCGTTTGACATCGAGACCAACGGCGAGGGTATTTTCGGATTTCAAATCGTCGTCGTCGCCGCCAACGGGCTGGCCAGCCCCCGACCGCTCGCGGGCGATGCGCCAGACATTGTCGTCGTCGTTGATGAGACGCAACCGGATGTAGGGATCTCGGGTGCCAAGTACGGCGAGTCCGATCGGGCCGGTTCGCTGGTAATCGCCTACCACTGCGAGGACCGTTATTTGATGTCGCGTCCGATCACGCTGGCGTTCAGCGATTCACCGAGCGGTCCGTGGACGACGATCGCGGCGGGGTTGCAGAACACGGGTGACTACGTGTGGCCGGCGGACCCGCAGTTGCCACGCCAGATTTTCTTGCGAGTCGACGCGATCGATCAAGCGGGCAACGTCGGGGGTTATGTTTTAGAAGACCCAATCGACACCCGCGGGCTGGCACCTCGCGCCCGCATCCGGGCGTTCCGAGCGATCCCTAGCCGGTAGGAGATCGTGCTACTTTTTTAAGTCCTGATGCAGCAAGGATTTCTTCACCCTTCCGAGCGAAGACGTCGTGCAGTTTTTTAAGTTGTTTGCCTGCCGTGGTTTAACGAAAAAAAATCGACCTTCGCGAATCCTGAGATTTCGCACAGAATGTGCGTTGCTATCAATTCCCAAAGACAGACGGAGGTCGTCATGAGCCTTTCGGATTTGACTCGCAAAAAAAGGGTTGATCCGGCGGCAGCGTGCGCCGGAGGTTTTCCAGGCATGACTCCCGTGTCCAACGAGATGGGTGCCTGAGTCTGGATGCTGGGAGAGTACGTAAGCCGGACGAAACGCAGTCGAGCTCTGCAGAGGTGCCACTCGACAAGGGAGATCTCGGTCGCCAGCGTCTTCCTGCAAAAGCGGTGCGCCCATGGTGCCGCCGGTCCTCGGCGGATTTCGGCGGATTTCGGTTCACCGAGGACGATTTTTCATCAAATCATGGGACACTGCAGCCATGCCTTGAAAAACCTCGATCCTGGGGTCGGCGCACGCTTCCGTCGGATGAACCCCAAGAAAGCCGCTTTCGATCCTTTCTAAGCACATCGTCACAATGGATTCGGTGGAACCACGTAGCAGCGTCTCTCTGAGACGCTGGAAATCACGAGTCTCAGAGAGACTCGCCTACGTGAGGTTCTGCCGAACCTTTTCCCCCGATGTGCTTAACTACCGCCCTCGCATCGGCGAGGGAAAGAAATCGACCAGAAGCTCGACGCCGACGATCATGCCAGGATCGTTGTATGCCAAGTCGACCTGCTCGATCGCGAGAATCTCGATCAGCTTTCTCAGGGCGTTCGAAGCGATGCCTACGATCCGATCCTGCTTAACTGTTCCCTGATCGTGTCGGTGATGCCATCGAAGATCTGCATGAGCAAATCATTCATCGAGGCATCGACGAAGGCTTGGTCGACCCGATCACTGGCATTCATGATGGCACCCCTTGGGCGAGACAAGCTCAAGGTATACCGGCCGCTTTGCACGATTGAGTATGTGGTTGATCCGGTCAGTTATTTGACGTTCCGTTACCAGTGTAAAGCGTCCACGCCGGGACGCCGGGACGCCGGGACGCTTGCACCGATGATCGACAAGACTGAACGAATTGTCGGCGGTGCGTTGCGAGCGATGTTCGCCGACGTTGGGTACTGTTCGATTTTGGATCTCCGCGATGCTGCCGAGCGAAACGTGGAGTTGCTCGCTCCGGTGCCGCCAACGGAAGCACGAAGAAGCGAAAATCGGCCAGCGGTTCAGAGCAAATTCCTCGGGATCAATTCACTTACGACGAAGCGAGCAGCACCTCGACCTATCCGGCCGGTGAAGTTTTGAAGAAGACGTCAAAGCCCTCTACCGCGTTCGAGGACAAACGGTCGAGCGAGGATTCGGAGATGCCAAGGGCAATCGTCGCGTCGTCCGCTTTCACGGTCGCGGCCTGGCACGCGCCCGAGCCGAGACCGGACTGCTGGTTCTGGCTCAGAACCTACTGCTACTGGACAAGCGTGAACGTAACGCCGTCAACTCCCGTGAGCAAGCAACTTAAAAGCTGCACGACCTCATCACGGGCTAAGTACAAGCCCTCGCGAACTCAAATTTGAAACACGCGGCGTAGCCACAGCGTGAATCACCCACGTGTCCGCCCCGCGACGCCGAATATTCTCCGCAATCGTTTCAACCGGTTTTTACTGGGCGACAAAGGTTCCCAAGCTTCGAATTTCGGCTCAAGAACCGTTGACCTTTCGGGGACTGGGACGTTCACTTGCACCACAGCACGCTTGCGCCGGTGTTTTGTTGACGCGTTGAAGGCTCGAAATCAACGCTTGCAGGAATCGGCTGTGTGTTCGTGAAACTGCTCGTCTTGTTTTTTGACGCTAACCGCTGGAACGGCCATGCCTGTTCGCTTACCCATGACTACTCGATCGATTCGAATGAACTCCGCACGTCACGTTTTGTTTGCCTTGATTGCAAGCACCGCATCGGCAAACGCTTGCTCGGCGTGTGGTTTGACGGATTGGTTGTACGGTCGGCAACCGGCCTACGCGGTCACCCCGGCGATCCCGATCACGATGGGTGAACCGGTCTCGCCTTACGCGGCGGGATACGCCCCTTCTGCTGGGTTCAACCCCTACACGGCGGGCTACACACCGCTGCTGACTCCGGCGCGGAGTTCCAACATGCTGCCGTTGGCCGGGCAGAGCATCGGTACTCAGTCGCCGTATGCGGTCCAGCGTCCGGCCTACGGCGCCGTGCCGCTGAACAATCCCTCGGTCTACACCGGGTTGCCGGTGATGTCCGGTTACCGTGGCTCGGCCTCAGCGGGGACTTCCATTTACGGTTCCGGTAACCTTTATCCCAACAATAGCCCTGGGTACACGGCGAATATGGGTTCGACGACGACGTTGCCGATCCAATCGAATTATCCGACGCCGATCCGCAGCGGATTGGCGAGGTTCTTTGACTCGTTCCTCGGTACCGGTTACCGCAGTTCGTACTACAACGCACCGATCACGTATTACCGTCCTGCGACGACATTCGATCCGGTCACCGGAACAACGGTGACGGTGCAACAACCCTGCGTCTCGACGGTGCAACAACTCCAACGCACGCCCTACACAACGTTCCAGCCCGCGACGATCGGCGGTGGTGCAATCGGCGGTGGCATCGATCAATGCGGCGGCGTTTCGTCCTGCGATCCGATCTCGGGTTCGATGTATGGCGTCTCACCGATCCCCAGCACGATGTCTCCGGGTGTGATGTCTCCGGGTGTGATGTCCTTCGACAGCATGGCACCGTCCAACGGATTTGCCGGGGCTGGTGATTCGCAACCGATTGCGATGCCGAGTTTGCCTACCGGTTCAATGCCGAGCGCGATGTCGAGTCCGCCGAGTTTTTCCGACGTCTCACCGAACGACTCGACACCGAACTACTCGGGACGACCGACGTATCTCGAACCGGCTCCGATTTCGCCCTCGGCGAATTTCAGGCCGCTGACGGGCAGCAGTCTGCCCAGCGTCGGTACGGGTGACTCGTACGACGCCGGATCCTATGGCAGTCCACCGAGTTATCGCCAGGAATTTCAATCCGACCGAGAACCAATCGCTGCACCGGAGATACGTGCGGCTCGCCCGGCGTTTTCCGCTACTGAGAATACCGACTCGCGCAGTTCTAACGACGCCTACGATCAGGAAAGGCAAGCTTACCTCGAGGGTTACGAGGCCGGACGTGCGGCAACTCAAGAGGAATCGGACGAGCGTGCAGAGTCATCGTACTCACCGAACGTGGCACCGGAGAAATTTCCCCCTGATTACGAAGCGAGTACCGACACCGATTCGGGCAACAGCTCGGGCAGTGAGTTCAATGACAATGGGAGCGACGGAGGTTTGAACGGCAACGGCGGTTTAAATCCGCCGGCCAACAGCCGCCCATCGACGCAGGAAACCCATCAACGCAGTCGTTTCGAAATCGAGCGTGACCAACGCGATTTGCGGGAACTGACCACGGGAGTTCCTCGATCAAGTGGCGACAACCGTTACGTCAACCGAGGCGTCGAATCAGCACCGCGGGTGCAACCGATCCCGGCACCGGAGGATTACCGCAACCCGTTCGAAGCGGCACCGCGAGTGAGCGCACCGGATCTGTTGCCTGCCTTGCCGCGTCCCTCGGTCCAATTCCGTCCGAACGTGGACCGGGCCTCGGGATACTCGGGCGGCCAACGTTTGAGCGTGCCGGTTCGGGGAGCCTCGATCCAAGGCGAACAAGATCGCGTTGCGACACGATCGTCCCAAGAGGGCCGGCAGGTTGGGTTACGTCAGGTGCCAGTGGCACGGGTGACGCCCACACAGCCTACCGCCTTCGAAGCACCGCCGCAGTCACCTGCGGCGAACGCCTGGCAATCGAAGCTCCGCCAGCAATCCAAAGACAGCGGCTGGTACGCGAAATGAGCTACGCTTCGTCGAGCAAATCAACCGCAGCGAAGCGTTGTCCTTCCAACATCGCGAGCGAGGCACCGCCGCCGGTGCTGACGTGGCTGACCTGATCGGCGAACCCGAGCTGCTCGACCGCTGCGGCACTGTCGCCACCGCCGATGATGCTGATCGCGTCGCTGTCCGCGACGGCTTGGGCGACCGCTTTCGTGCCGGCGTCCATCGGCGGTTTTTCGAACACGCCCATCGGTCCGTTCCAAACAACGGTCTTGGAACCCTTGATGATTTCGGCGTACTTCTTGGCGGTTTCCGGGCCGATGTCGAGTCCTTCCATGTCGTCGGGAATCTCACCGGCGGCGACGACTTTTTTGTTGCATCCGGCGATGTTGCCGAAATCGTCACCGCAGTGAGTGTCGACGGGCAGGTGCAGTTTGCCGTTACTCTTGGCGAGTAGTTTTTTCGCCAAATCGACTTTATCTTTTTCAACAAGACTGCCGCCGATCTTGCCGCCTTGGGCGAGCGAGAACGTATAGGCCATCGCACCACCGATCAGGATCGAATCACAGATACCGAGCAGGTTCTCGATGACGTTGATTTTGTCGCTGACTTTGGCACCGCCGAGGATGGCGACGAAGGGGCGTGCGGGGTTGCTGATCGCGTCGGTGAGGTACTGGATTTCTTTGGCGACGAGGTGCCCGACGACGCGGGGTTTGCCTTGCATGGCTTCCGGGACGGCGACCATCGAGGCGTCCTTGCGGTGGCAGGTTCCGAACGCGTCGTTGCAGTAGATGTCGGCCATGGCGGCGAGTTTCCCGGCGAATTCGCCGTCGCCTTTCTTTTCACCTGGGTTGAAACGCAGGTTTTCGAGCACGAGGACTTCGCTGGGGCCGAGCGTCCCGGCTTTGGCGTGGGCGTCGTCGCCGACCGTGTCGCTGGCGAAATGCACGGGGCTGCCGAGCAGTTCCCCGAGCCGGGTGGCGGTGGGCTGGAGCGAATACTTCTCATCACCTTCGCCGCCGGTCGGGCGTCCCAGGTGGCTCATCAGAATCACCTTGCCACCCCGGTCGATCACGCTCTTGATGCTGGGCAAGGCCATTCGGATTCGGCGGTCATCGGTGATCGCGTTTTTTTCGTCGAGGGGGACGTTGAAATCGACCCGCATGAGGACTGTTTTGCCTTGGACGTCGGTTTGGTCAATGTTTTTCTTGGCCATCGGGGTGATTGTTTCGGTTCGGGGAGGGGGGAAATTCGCGGGATTTCAAACCGTGAAATCCGCAGAAAACGCACGCCCAGTATTGGCCAGATTGGCATCCTCGCGAAGGGGGCAAGCCGACGTCCACCGGATTTTTCAGACTCCTCATCGCGGTTTTCTCACGTCTTACCAGCCTCACAACCGAAACCAAAGAGAGCAACGCCACGGCTGCACTTGTGCCGCCGTCGACAATGCCGGTCTGTCGCGACCTTGGTGGAACGAGTCGCGACACGGATCGTGAGTCCGAGCAAATCAACGAAATACGGGGGCGGTGCTGGTGATATCCACACCCATCATGGACGATTCATGCGCTCGCTTGATCAAACCCACGTTGTGGGTGTTTCTGGTCACGGCAACGATTGGCATCGCGACCGCATCGACACTCCCGGCTCAAAATCCGTCGCGATCCAATCCGTCGCGATCCAGCGGCGAGCATTCGCCGCAAACGGTGCGGCGGTTCCCCGCCATGCCGTCGTGGGGAGCGGGGAAGGACAGTGAGGTGCGGATCGGTTCGGCCGCCCATCGCCAATCGATCTTGGACTCGTTGCCGTTGGACCGCTTGACGCCCGAGGCCCGTGCTCGGATCCTCGAAATTGCGAAGAAGCCGACGCTGTTCCGGCAGCTGCCCGCGCAAGCGATCTCGTGCGACCAGGACATGTTCTTGTTCCTAACTCGCAACCCCGACGTGTTGGTCGGGTTGTGGGATTTGATGGGAATTACCAAGGTCGAGTGTCGCCGACTCGCCCCCTACCGGATCGAGGCCAGCGACGGCGTCGGCACGGTTTGCCAAGTCGATTTGGTGTACGGGGATACGTCGCAGCATATCTTCGTGATTGACGGTTCTTATGACGGGAAGATGGTGCCCACCCCGCTTCGCGGCAAAGGCGTTTTCGTTTTGCATTCGGCCTATGCCCAGTCCGCCGACGGGGAGACCACCATTTCGGGAACACTCGATTGTTTTGTGCAATTAGAGAGTCTCGGGTTGGACCTCATCGCTCGCACGCTCAGCCCGATCATCGGTCGATCGGCGGACAGCAATTTCACACAAACGGCGATGTTCATTTCCCAGGTCAGTCAATTGAGCAGCGAGAACCCGGCCGCGATGCTGGACATCGCCGACCGATTGCCCCAAGTCGAACCGCCCGTCCGACGAGCGTTTGCCGAAACGATCGTGACGGTCGTTCGCCGCGCCCAAGCCGCCGGTCGCGATTCCGCGACACCGTCAACCGCCGAATTGCGAGCGGCTGCGGAAGCCCAGAGCGAGCGTCCATCGCGCGAACGTCGCTGAGTGATCGTACGTTAGCCTTTCCAGGCTGACACGCTTTGTACGTTAGCCTTTCCAGGCTGACACGCTTTGTACGTTAGCCTTTCCAGGCTGACACGCCATTGCGTCTTCCGAATCGGGTAAACTGGATGCGAGTTATCTTTGTTTTCGCAACCGAGGGAGTCGATTATGTCCCAATCCGAAAGCCCTGTTTTTCTATCACCGGGCGATGATCCGGAGATGGTCGAGGCGGGCAAACGAGCACGTCAAGCGTTCCGGTATTTTTGGCGTGAACTGGCCTGGGAACGTCGCCGGATTGTTCCGGGCTTGGACCTCTCGACGGTGAAAATCACGTTTCGCGATCCGCCCGAGGTCGCCGCCCAGAACCCGGGCGGTTTGGAGGCCGAGCACATGTGGGTGATTGACGTGGACTTCGACGGCAAGGCCATTTCGGGAACGTTGATCAACTCGCCTCAGTCGCTGCAAACGTTCCACGAGGGCCAATCGATTCGCGTTCCCGCCCAACAATTGTGCGATTGGATGTACGTTCAATTGGGCCAGGTTTTCGGCGGGTTCACCGTCGACAAAATGCGTCAACGAATGAGCAAGAGCGAACGCAAACAGCACGACAACGCCTGGGGATTTGACTTCGGTGACCCCGGACTCGTCGACTTGGTTCCGGCCAGTTACTTGGATGAAAAATCGCCCAAGAAAAAAGGCCTGTTCGGTCGGTTCGGCGCGACCAAGCAGGAACCACAAGATTACGCACGCGTGGCTCAGAAAGAACATCCGATGTCCGTGAATATGCGGGGATCACTCGACGAGCAACTCACCTCAACTCCCGATCTGCTCGAGCATTCCGATGAGAAAGGATTTGCGTTTTTACACGACCTCGCGCTGGCCGGTTCCTACGACGGCGTCGATGTCTGCGTTCAACATGGAGCCGACGTTCACCGCAAAGCCAAAAATGGGATGACACCTGGACACCTCGCCAAGATGTTCGGTTGGCAGCGGGTGATGAAACAACTGCAATCGTCCGCCGGACGATAAAGACCGCCAAGTCAACATCCGCTTATTTGACGATTGATGCCGATGGGGATAAACTGCAACGCTTGCACGATAAATGATCGTTCACCCGCTTCGGCGGTTTTGGATACTCGAAGGAATCAAAATGGATCGAGAAACACTCGTCGACGCCATGGCTGATGGTCCCGTTCGTGTTGTCATGAACGATGGCAGATCTTTCGATATCCCGAGTTCGGGATTCGCGATTGTCGACACGACTGCGGCACATATTTTGACGAAGGATGGTGATGGCAAACTGCGAGCGAGAATCTTGTCGCTCGTTTGCATGACATCGGTAGAGCGAATCGAGACCGCCGCGTAGGAAATTGTTCTGGATAAAAGTACGTCAGGCCTTTCAAGCTGGCCTCGTGCTCAGGAAATTCCTTGGGCCCGACGCCATGCTCGTTTCTGGCTGGGCAGGTCGTATTTCCGGTGCAGCCGCAACCATTGGTCGGTGATTTCGGCGCACGCGTCGGTCGCACTCATCTCACCATGCACGCACGAGCGGACACTTTCATCGAGCGTGCCGTAGTATTCCTTCGCACCGGGCAGTTGCAACGTCGTGACAAAACTCGTGCTCGACAATTGACGTATCAACCAACTACGATACCGTTCCACCGCGACGCTCGACGAATCGTTCGGCGGAGTCGTCGTGTCGATCATCGAGGAGATGTTGCGGTACAACGGTTGGCTGCCTTCGCCGCCGGCGATCCAGTCCAAGAACGTGTACGCCGCTGCGGTTTGACGACACGACGCGGCGAGCGAACCGACGAGGAGGAACGGGTCCATCATCGCACGCACTAGGTCTCGGCGGAACTCGCCCGGCGACTCGTTCGACACGCGGCCCGATCCGGCGGGCAGATTCTCCAACCGCACCATCACGCTTTCGAGCATCTCGTCGGATTGTGGGAACCCGATCCCGCCGATCAACTCGCCTCGCGAGACGGCATCGTAAATTTGACTTGGTGAACGTCCGCCGCTCGCGTCTTGGGATCGCTTCACCGTCGCCGCCATCTGCTGGAGGACGGCAACGTACTCCGGTTCGTTGAACAGCGGAGCCAACGACTCGCGTTCGAATAACCACGTCGCGGTCAGGCTGCTCGCCAAACGCCATAAGTACATGGCCGCCGCCCACGACGGCGCCGTCGGTTCACAAACCCGACCGTCCGACGATTGGACGAACGCGTCGTAATCCGCCCAAGTTGCAATCGTGTTTTCGCCAGCGCCCTCTCCTAGCAGCAGCGCCGGCAGATGTCCACCGAGAGGAGCGGCGAGTCGTTCGCCGGAATAGCTCGTCGCCGTCCGCAACGCCACCTGCAGCGACGTCCGCTCGGCGCTCGCAAACACCTCGGCAACGACATCGTCGGCGTCTCGCAACCCGCTCGCCGAACCGTTCTTTTTCAAAAGCGGCATCAAACGCTTTTTCCCGACGAGTTCCGCCATCATCGCCAAGGGATAGATCAACACGTCCGTTGAAGCGGCTTGGTTGAAAAGCTCCTCGCCGTTGGCATCGATCGAGGAACGCGGTGGCGGGACGACTCGCACGTCGAGCGGTTGCTCGCTGATCGAGGACCATGTCCGCCGCAGCGTTTCGGCATCGGAATCCTGCCCCACCCAAACCACTCGCAGCGGCACGTCGGTGCGGACGGTTTCGGCTTCTGGGGCGGACGTTTCCGACTTCGATCCGCAACCCGCGATCGCCACGACTGAAATCGCACTCGCCAACCATTCACGCCGGGGCATATCACGCCGGGGCATATCACGCCGGGGCATGGGTACCGAAGCGGTCAAGCGAGGAGCAAGCGAACGGGGGGCGTCGTCGCCGGTTGCGCCGGTGGGTTCGGGCAGTCGCATGAATTCGGGATCAGTGGAAGGAGGAGTGTCTATGCTACGATTCGAGCGTGCTACGCGTTACATTCCCTCTTGGTTCATCCGCAAGACGGCGAACGAAACCGCACCCATTTCCCTCTTTTATCGCAACAAAAACATCATGGCTTATTATCTCGGAATCGACATCGGCACCAGCGGCACGAAAACGCTGCTCATCGACGCCGCCGGCAAAGTGCTCGCGGAATCCGAAGCGAACTACCCAATGGAACAACCCCAACCGGGATGGACCCAACAGGACCCCGAGGATTGGTGGAAAGCGACCAAGAAAACCGTCAAGGCCGTGATACGAGCATCCGGCGTCGACAAGGCGGATGTCAAAGCGATCGGGTTGTCCGGCCAAATGCACGGCTCGGTTTTTCTCGATGCCAACGACAACGTCATCCGACCGGCGTTGTTGTGGAACGACCAACGCACCGCGGCCCAGTGTGATGCGATCACGTCAGCGGCGGGCTCGCGTGAGAAACTGATCGGCATGGTCGCCAACCCGGCCCTGACCGGATTCCAAGCACCCAAAATTCTCTGGCTTCGCGATAACGAAAAACGCAGCTTCGACCGGCTCGCCAAAGTCCTGTTGCCCAAGGACGAGATCCGCCGCCGGTTGATCGGCGACTACGTGACCGAGGTCAGCGACGCCAGCGGTACGTTGTTGCTCGACGTGAGGGCTCGCGATTGGTCGACCGAACTGCTCGGCAAACTCGATCTCGACGCGGGCTTGCTGCCACGCGTGGTCGAGTCCGAGGACGTGACCGGAACGTTGACCAGCGCCGCCGCGAAGGCTCTCGGTTTGACGACGGATTGCAAAGTCGTCGGCGGTGCGGGTGATTGTGCCGCCGGTGCGATCGGCAACGGCATCGTCAAGAAAGGGTTGCTCAGCACGTCGATCGGGACCAGCGGTGTGATGTTCGTCCACAGCGATGAACCGAGCATCGATGATGCCGGACGATTGCATACGTTCTGTCACGCGGTCCGCGGCAAGTGGCACATGATGGGCGTCAACTTGACCAGCGGCGGGTCGTTGCAGTGGTGGGTCGAGAACGTGTTGCAAGGTTTGGCCGGGATGCCCGCCGCGAAATCGTTCGAGGCTGCGACGAAAGAAGCCGCCGGGGTTCCCGCCGGCAGCGGATCGTTGTTGTTCCTACCGTACCTCAACGGCGAACGAACGCCGCACGCGGACCCGCACGCTCGCGGCGCGTTTGTCGGTTTGAACCTGACTCACGACCGGGCCGCGATGACCCGCAGTGTGATGGAAGGCATCACGTTCGCCCTCCGCGACAGCCTCGAGATCATCGAATCGCTCGGCGTTCCCGTGCGACAAATCCGAGCCTCCGGAGGCGGCAGTCGCAACGCGATGTGGCGACACATGCAAGCGGACGTGTTCGGCAAAAAAATCACCACACTGAGAGTCGAACAGGGCGCCGCTTACGGCGTCGCATTGCTCGCCGCCGTCGGTGACGGAGCCTACCGCTCGATCACGGCCGCCTGCGCCGCAACAATCGAAGTCGCTGGTGAGACGAAACCAGATGCGAAAGCGAAAGCGGTCTACAACCGATTGTTCCCGGTCTACCGAGAACTGTACCCACGACTCGCCGAGTCGATGCACACGCTGGCGGAGATGTGAACGTGTAGCGTTCCTCCCCTCTCAGGAGACTGCTTAGCAAAACGTGTTTCTCCTTGACGGAAGCCGGTCGGGTTGTGGGTTGGTTTGGATGTGGCTCATCGCTCGGGAGGTGGTCGCATTCGAACTCGACCCCGTCGAGACGCAGAAAACGAATCAAAACGTCGAAACGAGCAGCGTCAGGGGTTGGCACCCCTGGCTATCCAATGCCATCGCGCTGCGGTTGAAGAACCGAACTCCGCCTACTCTTTTAACCTAGGGAATCGGTTTGCCCTTGGCGTGGTTGAGGTCGTCGAGGGCGAGTATGAGTTCCTTTTGAATTTGCAACCGATTGCCACCTAACTCGGTGAGTTCGAGTTCGATCGCGAGGTCGCTGCCCGGTTCGGCCTCGTCGATCTTAATCCTGTCACTTGTTTTCTGATGTCGTTGGGCGGCGAGGTTCAATTGCTCGTCGATGAGTTTCAATCTCGCGGCGGCACTGCGGACGTCCAACACGGCTTGCAAGGTTTCGTTGCGGATGATGATCTTAAGCGAGTCGTTAAGTTGCCGGCACTGACGTCGCCGGGCGTTCAAGTCGTCATCGGATTTGTCGTCCTTGAGACATTGAAACAATCCCTTGGCCGCCGTCGCGAGTGATAACCCCGCACCCGGACTGACGATCCCCATCAGCAACCGGGCGGCGTCGACGTTGCAGCTGCCAAGCTCCCGGCACAACGTTTCCACAGCCCGCAGGTCATGACGTTGGGCGAGCGCCATCGAGACCGCTTCGCCAGCGATAATCGCCGGAGCATCGTGCGGCAAGGCGTCCGTCATGATCGCGGTGCCGACCTCGGATTCACTGCGTCCGGTCAAACGCGAGAGTTCCTGACGGAGTTTCAAGCTGTGGAACGAATGCTCGGTTTCGAGACCTCGGAGTTTGCCGCGAGTTTGCCGTAGTTTCAGCGGATCGCCGTCCGGGATTTCCAATCGCTCGGCTTCGTCGGCCATCGAGATTAAGCGATCCGTTGTCGCGACCGCTTCGGCTGCGAACACCACCGCTTGCGTCGCGGCGAGCAGTTTGTGGTAGGCGACGGCGGCATGGGTGGCGTCGTCGTGTCGCCGCGCCAGGGCAACCTCTTCCAATACATTGCGGACTAACCGGGCCGAGCAGCATTGATCGGGGTCTTTCGGATCGACGCCTCTCATGACCGCATCGATTTCCGCCTCGATCAATCGGGCCTCGGGTGACCGCTCGTAGGCCCATCGCATCACTTGATTCTGCGTGTACATCGCCGGTTGGAGGACGACGTTGCTCTCTCCGACGTTGCTCTCTCCGACGTTGCTCTCTCCGGGGATGATGTTGAAACTTGGGTTGAGCACTTCGCCGGGGGGACGTGGCATCCCGTTGTCCGGTTCGCTGAGACGGATCGTCTCAACCGGAACGCCCGGCTCGACCGAAATGATACCGGGCGAACCCGAGTTGGAATCGCCTGCGAGACCGACCCAAGCGAGCGGGACGCCCAGTGCTTGGGCGGCGCGAGGGGACGAACACCACCATCCGAGACTCGGACCGACGATGGCAACGATGCACAACAAACCGAAATGATAAGTTTTGCCCATGCGATTCGTTGACCTCCCTGTTCAACGTGGCGTGGAGATGACACGGACGATTTCACGCGACTTCCCTGTCGCTCGAACCGCCTGCAATCTACTCATCGGAAGGAACCGGGCACTCGAAACAGCATTGATAACGGGAGTCGGGTTGTAACGTCTATCTGGTGGTAACGAGCGTGAAACACGCCGCGACGGCATCGGCAAGATAACTTATGCCGGTTAGGCAGGTTTTTCTAATGAGGTGAGTCCTGACGCGCCGATGCAGAGGGATATCGAATTCACCTACGGCGATTTTTCGTTTCCAATGAAAATCGCGAGAACGGGAAAACCTCTATGCTTGCCATTGAATCATCGCTTTTAACGACGTTCGCAAAACGATGCCGGATGCTGTGCCTTGTCTTGGCTGTCGCAACCATGTTCGCGTCCACGATCGTCAATGCGGCCGACGGCCCGATTCGATTGCGTCGCTCGGAACCGCCGAAACGAATGAGCTGGTCAACCGCTCGGATCGATGCGAGCGCTGCCGCGATCAACGAGCGGGCACCGCGATTGGTGCGGCGATCCACTCCCACTCGATCCACTCCCTCTCAAGCTGGCGGCGACATCCGGCAAGTCGGTTTTCTCGACGACCACGGTGCCTGCGGCCCGGTTTGCGATTGCGGCGATTGCTTGGGTTCGTTTGCGGGCCCTGGATGCGGCATGGAAGGTGGCTACCTCGTCGAACCGGGATGCGGGATCGAACCAGGTTTCGGGTTGGATCCCGGTTGCGGCATGGAGATGCTCGGCGGGGATGCGTGCGGTTGCAACGCTTGCGATTCCGGCATGGGCGTCTGCGATGGGTATGCGTGCGGTCCGACCTATCACGTGGACAGCTTTCCCTTGTTCCTGCCTATCTTGCGAGTCGATTGGAGTCGGTTCGAGTTTTTTATCGGCAACCAGGCGTACCACAATCCGATGAACAATCCCGCGACGGGAGCGGCCACGAATGCCGACAGCGGCAGTTTCGGGTTCCATCAAGGTTTCAACGAGGGCCGCAGTCTCCGCCCGTGGATCGGCGCGGATCTCGCCGCCCAGTTCGGGTTGCGTGCGACGCAGAGCAATCTCCACGGCGAAGATTTCACGGACGAAAAACGCAATCAGATTTTCTTGACCGGCGGCCTCTTTCGCCGTGTCGATTACGGCCTGCAATACGGCGTCGTGTTGGATTACCTGAGCGAAAACTGGTACTACCGAGCCGACCTGTTGCAACTTCGGGGCGAGTTAAGTTGGAAGATGTCGGCAAGCCAAGGTTTTGGTTTCCACTGGATGGCCGGCGTCAATGATGGCACCGTCACGACGACGGTCCGCAACGAAGCCGGTACGCTCTTCAATGGCACCCGTCACCTCGAAGCGAGCAACCAATACCGCGCGTTCTATCGTTACTCGTTCGGATCGACCGGACAATGGACATCGTTCATCGGCGGTACCGACAACGAGCACTCGATCATCGGTAGCGACATAGACATGCCACTCAAACACGGATTGTCGATGAAAGTCGGTTCGACTTACTTCGCCCCCGGCGACGATTCGGCACTTGAAAAACACCGCTCCGAAGGCTGGAACTTGGGCATCAGTTTCGTCTATCGTCCCGGCTCGGCCCGCCGTGCGGGCCGCTACCATCGACCGATGTTCGACGTCGCCGACAACGGCTCGTTCTTCGTGTTCCCGAATTAGTCGTACGTCAGGCTTTCCAGCCTGACAGGAAGCAAACGTACGTCAGGCTTTCCAGCCTGACAGGAAGCAAACGTACGTCAGGCTTTCTAGCCTGACAGGAAGCGAACGTACGTCAGGCTTTCTAGCCTGACAGGAAGCAAACGTACGTCAGGCTTTCTAGCCTGACAGGAAGCGAACGTACGTCAGGCTTTCTAGCCTGACAGGAAGCAAACGTACGTCAGGCTTTCTAGCCTGACAGGAAGCAAACGTACGTCAGGCTTTCTAGCCTGACAGGAAGCAAGTGTCAGCCTGGAAAGGCTGACGTACGGGTCACTCGTAATTCCATTTCATGATCCACGGATCGTCGAAACGTTTTTGAGCGGCCTTGAGTTTGGCTTGGTACTGTTCGAGCACATCGGCGTGACCGCTGCTCTCGGCGAGGTTCGTCGTCTCATCCGGATCGGCCACGATATCGAACAACTCGAACTCCGGACGCTGGACATAGCGACCGACGGTAGTGTTCCCATACGGAGCATCGTTGCCCTTGGCGAGTTGTGCCTGCCAACTGCTCGCCGCCCACAGGTCACTGGCGAACGGGTACGGCAACGGGTGGGCGATGTTCCAGATCAGTTTGTATTTCCCGTCACGGATCACCCGCATCGGATAGTACATCTGAATCTCATGGAACGTGTGGGACGCGAAAATCTCGTCATGATGCGCTTGCTCCGGATTCGCGAGCACGCCCATCCATGACTTGCCGTGGTAGTGATCAAAGGGCTGGTTTCCGTCGCGATTGTCGATCCCGGATAGCCCTTGGTCTTTCCAGTATTTCTTTGCGTTGAGCATCTCTTTGGGAGCGTTGGTTTCCGGGTCGAGACCGCCAGCGAAATCCAGCAACGTCGGCGTGATGTCGATGTGACTGATCAACGCATCGCTCTGCACGCCGCGCTGCGTTTGATAAGGATCACGTACCACCATCGGGACACGCAGTCCGCCTTCGTAAACCGTTGTCTTGCCACCGGCGAACGCCATGCCATGATCCGACGTGAAGACGATCATGGTTTTGTCGTACAGGTCCGCGTCCTTCAAAATTTGAACCAACGCCGCGACACCTTGATCGATGCGGCTGCACGATTGGTAGTAATGTGCCAACTCGCTGCGGGTTTCCGGAGTGTCGGGCAAGAACGGCGGCACGACGACGTCGGCGGGATCAAAGAACACCTCCTCCACACCGGTATGGGCGCCGCGGTTGGGTTTGTTCCCGAACAGGTCCGGTTGGAACTCCAGTTCCGAGGTCCGGTCGATGCCCCCGCCCCGGTGCGGATCGGAAGTGGCGAAGTACAAAAAGAACGGTCGCTCGTCCTCGGTGCCGGTTAAGAAGTCCTTGGATGCCGCCGCCATCGCGACCCCGTTTCGCCCGTTGCCTTTCAAATAGGTTTCAAAATGGTACACCTCTTCGGGTGCAACGTGGTATTTACCGATATGACCGGTACGATACCCCACCCGCTGCATCACTCGGGGCAGAGAAAGACCGATCACGTCCTGGAACGACGCGAATTTGTGATAATGATGTTGGTGTCCGAATTGTCCGTTACGATGGTTGTGCAACCCACTCATCACGACACTGCGGCTGGCGCTGCACGACGCCGTCGTCGCGAACGCATTTCGAAACACCATCGCGTCGGCCGCGACCGCGTCAATCGCTGGCGTGACCGCACACGCATCACCGTAACATCCCAGCGTCGGGCTCTCGTCATCGGTGATGATGAACAACACGTTCCGCTCGGCGGCGAACGCATCCGCAGCAAAGAGCATCGAAGCGAACATCACGGCCACCAACGCAATCGGCGACGCCCTACGCGTTGAAACAAAAATCGAACCTGAATCGGACATGAGCATCAAAATCACCGAGGCGAGTAGAAGGTGGGGCGGCGGGCGATCGACATCGACGGCGAGGCGAGTCTCGATCCGCCACGTTTTTAAGGTCGTTGGACTGACGATTGTACTCGGAGCGAGCGGCGTGGTGGCCGCCGACCGAACGCGGTGCTATCTGCCGCTCCCGTCCGAAAGCGGGGCGTCGAAGGGCGGGGCTGCCGATCCCGACGCTTCGATGAGACGCAGCGGTGTGCTGCCCACCGACGCTGTGGCCATCAATGAATCCTCGACCGGATCGGATCACGATTGGCGAAAATATCTCGCCGTGTGGCGTGCCCATCACGACGATCCCGGATCGGTTGCGGTCCGTCGCTTGCTCACGCTGCCGCAGGACGACGAGGTCCAAATGACGATCCGGCGGGGGCGGGTTTCGCCGAAATTCCTGCCCTGGCGCGCGGCCAGCTTCACAGTCATTCAAACGCCCCATTTCGAAATTCTCTCGCGGGCCAACGAAACGGATTCCAAAAACGTCGCTCGTGACCTCGAACGACTGTATTGGGTTTGGACCCAAATGTACTTCCCGTTGTGGGCCGGTCACGCTCAAATCGCCGTGGCGTTGGCGGATTGGAACCCGGAATCGTTCCCGATCGACGAACACCTTGCGCGTAACGCCGCCTCCCGGTTGTCGGTGAGGCAACGCCACCGCGTTGTGTTGTTGCCCGACGAGCGGACCTATCAATTGACGATCGCGCTGCCCGGTATCTCCGCCGGGGGTTCCGCCACGATCGATGCGTCGACGGGTTTTTACAGTGACACGTTGTCGACCTCGTTCTTCTTCCCGCAATCCGATCGCGCCGGACTCGCCCACGAAACCTGTCATCAACTATTCGAAGAGGCCATCGACCAAGACGCCCGCGTTCAAAACGCCAGCAACCGAAATTCCCGACGCCTTCCGTCGCGAACATCCACCATCAATGCAGCGTCTGCGGCGACGGATGAGTTTTGGTTGGTCGAAGGCATCGCCGGTCATTTCGAATCGGTCCAGTTCGGAGCACGACTGGCCACGATCGGCGGCTGGGACAGCACCCGACTGCAATACGCCCGCTATCAAAACGTGATCGCCAGACAACCCATTGCAACGATCGATTCCCTCCGAGGCAACCGCCGCGAAGTGCAACGTCGCGGCGACCTCGCGTCCTGGTATCGTCACGCGATCACCCACACCCATCAGGCGATCGACGCAAACGAGTCTCGCGATCATCGGGCCGCGTTGTTTCGATTGCTCGCCGAAATCTACCGGGTCGATGTTAGTGATTTCACGAGTCTCGGACCTTCGGACGCCGAGTCATTCACCCAAGACACACGGATCGACGGATTCTTACGTGTCGACGACGCCCACCTGCTCGCCCATCCGATCACCGGCGCCGCGAGCGCGATTTGTCTGGCCGGATGCAACGTCTCGATTGACGGTTGGGCATCGTTACCACCTCTGACCCGAATCAAATGGTTCGACGCATCGCGGACTCCGATCACCGACGATCACGTCGTACGTTTACTCGGTGACGCCTCGCGGCTCGAACAGTTGAGTCTCGAAGCCACTCGAATCACGCCTGAAATTCGTGGCGTGATCGGCCGAGCGATTCAGCTCCGCGAGCTTGATCTGAGTTGGACGGCAATCGACGATTCTGTGATCGAGTCGCTCGCCGATTGCCAATCCCTCGAGACGACGTGGTTGACCGGCACACCCATCACCGACGCCGCGCTCAACACGCTCTTGGGTTTGAAAAAACTCAGCACACTCGACGTGCAACGCACACGCATCAGCGACACGGGATTGCAACGCATCGGGGCCCGTCACTCACAAATCGAACTCAATCCGTTGCAACTGCCGGATTGAGGATTTCGTGCCACTTTCCAAAAGCTGCGAAGGCATTGTTCTACACCCCGCCTGCGCAGAGGTCGTGCGACTTTCTGGATGCGGTTTTTAAGGGGTTCTCGGAGCGCCAACCTCCCCCAAACGAAGTTTGGGGAGGTCGAGCAAGGCCGTCCAGGCCGATGCGAGGGAGGGGGCGACACTTGGCTTGAAAGCAAACCAAGGGACAAACCAAGGAGCAAACCAAGGGACAAACCAAGAGACAAACCAAGAGACAGAGCATTTTTCCGGGTCGTGTGGCTGTAACTGCTTTGAGCCAGGCTGGAGTTGACCGGCTTTCCTTCGCTTCAGGAAACAGCTGGGCTTTCGCTGGGCTGATAAGCACATCGTCACAATTCATTCGGTGGAACCACGTAGCAGCGTCTCTCTGAGACGCTGAAAATTGCGAGTCTCAGAGAGACTCGCCTACGTGAGGTTCTGCCGAACCTTTTCCCCCGATGTGCTTAAAAATCGAAAACACGGGCAATTCAGAGGAATCGGGCGGTATCGATTTTGTTCCTCGGCGATTCGCGTTTCGGCCCAAAGGGCCGGCCCGATGATAGCCCAGTGCATGGGAAATGTTCGAAAACAAGTGATTTACGATGTTTTCTGTTTCTGGAATGTTGATTTTCCTCGTGTTTTGATCGGTCTCGATTCTCGTTTGGTGCATTGCCGGACCCGCCCGCGTGGCTCGCCCCAAGGTGGGGTAGGCTATGATTCCCTGCCGTTTCTGATTTTTTGTTGCTTCTGAAAGATCGTTCGAATGCGTTGCTCTGTTTTGCTTGTTGTGTTGCCCACGCTGCTCCCGCTGGCGGTTCACGCGGAGGATCCGGCCCAGCCGCCCACGTCGGTTAAATCGGATTGCAACATTCATGAACATACGAATCGGTGACTTGTAGTTGGCTCGGCGACTGTTTGTCGTTCTGTGTACGGTCGCAATGTGCTGCGTTTGTGATGGACAGGTAGCCAACTCGGCAGAGCTGGAAACGGTGAAGCTCAGTTCTGACGCACGTGGATTCAGCCTTCATCCCTCTGGAAAGCGTTTTGTTCCCTGGGGGCACAACTACGCTTCGGTGGATAACTTGGAGCGACTCGCCAATGATCCTGCCGATGTGGAAAGGGAGTTCGCGGAGAAGCGAGCGGCAGGCACCACGGTCGCGCGGATTCATCCTGAAATGTCACGCCTGCTTGCAGGTCCAGAGAAGGCTGATCCCGTTGCACTCGATCAAATGCGAAGATTGCTCAAGATTGCCTCGCAATCTGGCATCCCTCTCATGGTGACGGGAGTTGCCTGTTACAAAATCGCGAATCGGATGCCGTGGTACGATGCGATGGACGAACAAGATCGCTGGAAGACACAGGCGTTCTTTTGGAAAACGATTGCAGAGACGTGTGCCCAGAGCCCAGCCGTTTTCGCGTATGATCTCATCAACGAGCCAGCAGCGTCGGCACGCAAGCCGGCGGTTAGTACACGAGGAATCGAACGATGGGTCTTGATGCAGTCGAAATCGTGATGGAAGTGGAGGAGTCGTTTGGGATCACGATTCCAGAGGAGCGAGCGGGGAATGTACGCACTGTCGGCGACTTATACGCGATCGTTTTAGATTTGACGAAGGACATCAATCGCGACAACAGCGTTTGCGTAACCGCATCGACCTTCCGTTCACTTCGTCGGCACCTGATTCCCTATGTCAGCAACGCACGAAGTATTCGTCCATCGCGGACGATTGCGGACAGTTTGCCGTTGCGAGGACGCCAGCGATTGTGGGCAAGACTTGGTCACGAGATGGATCTTAGAATGCCGCCGCTGCAACGGCCGTCTTGGCTTGCACTCGCCGCAATTCTGTTGACCGTCACGGCGGGAGGTTTCTGCTTTGTCGCATTCGCCGTCGATAATAAGTCCAGTCTGGGTATTGTTCTCGCACTGTTGATGTCAGGCCTCGTCGGACTCGTTCTCGCAGCACTTACAAAACCCTTTCAACTTTTCCCGGCAAGTACCTTCATGGATTACCGAGGTCTCGTCACGCAAATCGTTGCCCTCAATTACGGGAAACTATCCGAACGACAAAACTCATGGAACGCGACCGATATTTGGGACGTGCTGCAACTCATCATCGTCGAACAACTCGGTGTTAAGAAAAAAGCCGTTACGCCCACCGCGAACTTCATCTACGACTTGGGCATGGATTGATCTTTCCGATAGAGCGATCAGTGAATTCCTCTCGTCGGCAAGACAACTTGATTGCCGTATTCTTTGTTGGCAATGCCAACATCAACACAGAAACTAGTGGTCTGGGACAGCTAAAAATAAGGGTCGGTTTTGTTAGCCGTTTGGGCGCAAGCCCCGGTTATTGCGTGACAACCGTGGCTAGCGCCAAAACGGCTAACCCTAAAATTAAAGTGTCCCAGACCACTAGGTCATTGGGTCGATCAAGAAGAAGAAGATGATGCAGCTATCTTCGTGTTCTGATCTTCGGACGCCTACCAATGCGTTTTTGTTTTGGCTCCCTCTCCGATGGCAATCCTAATTTGTCACGAACAGGGTGATCATTTTAGAACGCGGGACCTTTTCGGTAATGCGAGCCGTTGGTTCTGAGTCATCCATCAACTCGCAATCAGCGATCGAGATGAATTGGACCATGAGATAAAAACACCACGATGGTGCTCGCCCGGGATCAAGTCTCGTAATGAATTTTGCCGTGTTTTTGCGAGCGGCTAATTTTGTCGAGGCTATACAGACCGGCGAGCACGAACTCGACGCAGGACGCCCGCATCGCTTCGTTTTCGCTGGCGTTGACCTCGAAGGCTCGGTCCCATGCCGGCGGCACGTGTTGCAACCGCTCGCCATACAAACGACTGGGCAACATATCACCGACCTCGACACGCACACCGCCTCGGAAGATCTCGGCGATCTCGGCGAGCCCGTGCTCCTCGATGTATTCGCTGAAGACGATTTGGATGGCTTCGGCGACGACGTTGTCGAGGACTTGCCGTTCGCTCATCTGATGCGTGCCCATCAGGTCGAGTTCGAGTTTGCCGAGCGAACTGGCATAGAGATGCCCGAGGTCGCTGATCCGAGGGACGGCGGGTGATTCGCCGTGAACGATGCCGCGTTGACGTGCCGAGGCGACGATGGTGCGGAAGTTGGCGAGCGAGAACCGAGCCGAGACGCCCGACGCCTGATCGACGTACTTGCTCTGTCGGGCTCGGTTGGTGACCTCCTCGATGATTTGATACATAAACAAAGGCACGTGAACGGGAAACTCGCCGCCGAGGTCGTTACCGACTTCCTGTTGTAGGATCTCGATGCCCTGGTCGCGCTCGCGAGGGTAGTGCGTTTGCACGATCGTGCCGATGCGGTCTTTGAGTTGCGGGATCACTTTGCCGCTCCGGTTGTACGTCGCCGGGTTGGCCGAGAACAGAATCATCACATCGACTTCGAACCGGATCGGGTAGCCTCGGATTTGCACATCGCGTTCTTCGAGGATGTTGAATAAACCGACTTGGACGAGGTCGTCGAGTTCGGGCAGTTCGTTCATGGCAAAGATGCCGCGGTGCATCCGTGGGATCAACCCGAACGACAACGCTTCCTCGGAACTCATGCTGACGCCGCCTGTGAGTTTGGCGGGATCGATCTCACCGATGATGTCGGCGAACTTCGTGCCGGGGCTGAGCCGTTCGGCGTACCGTTCTTTCCGCGGCCACCACGCGATCGCGATGTCCTCCGGTGCGTGCTGTTCGACGATTCGCCGCCCGAGCGAGGAGATCGGTGCGAGCGGGTCTTCGTGGATCGGCAAATCCGGATGATCGATGTAAGGCACGTAAGGATCGAGAAACTGGACCAATTGCCGCATCAATCGACTCTTCGCTTGGCCTTTCTCGCCGAGGAACAGCATGTCGTGGCCGGCGAGCAGGGCCAAATTGATTTCTGGGATGACGGTATCATCGTAGCCCACGATACCGGGGAACAGTTCCTCGCCGGCGGCAAGCATCCGCGAGAAATTGTCACGGATCTCTTGTTTCACCGTTTTCGATTGCCAGCCTTGGCTGAGCAAATCGCGGAGGTTGGTAGCATTCGGGGCGGCCAAAGTCGTGCTCACGGGTCAATTTTGCGGGAATCAGGGAATGAGGCGGAGAAGATCGAAAGATCGTAACGTACCGCCTAGTACGACGCCCTCGTTTGGCGGAAATCGTGGCACTTTCGGGTGCTTTCATCGCAACCGGTTGCATTTCGACCGATGACCCCCCGGGGCAATGGATCCCCGAGGCAATGGCGGAAAAAGGAAACGTCATGACGGGGTGATAAAAACGCGGCGTCGGGCTTTCCTCATCCATGGTTGCTGCGAAATCCATGGTCGCTAGGAAGGAACTTCGAAGTAACGCGTTTTCGTGAACTGGGGTGGAAACCGTGGCGGGAAAATGCGTAACACCGCTGATTGACGTCATACCACTTTGCCGCGTTCCCCTTTTGGTCACTTTCTCCGATGAACCTGACACCTCACCGCTGCGAGATCTCACGTTCGGGATATTCGACGTTTCCTGGGTCTTTTTCAATCAAAATGGCGAGAGCCGGCTCCGTCGGGGTCGCCGTTTTCATGCTCGCGATCGTGCTGACTCAAACCGGTTGTCTGGGTTTGGTGAGCAATCTGATGAACGTGGTCGGGGCGAATCGGATTCCTGCGGATTGCGAAGAGTTGAAAGATTCCAAGGTCGCGGTAGTGACGATGACGGACCAAAGCCAATTTTCAGATGACATCGCGGCGCGCTTGCTGACGCGAAAACTGAGAGACATCCTTTCGATGGAAGTCAAAGGAATGACGCTGGTCCATGAGGAAGCGGTCCAGCAGTGGCGCGACGTTCATGGATGGGACAACGTGGATTTTTTGCAAATGGGCCAGGATCTGAAAGCGGAAAAAGTGCTCGCGATTGAGTTGACGGACATGCGATTGCGTGATGGTGCGACGCTGTATCGCGGTCGGGCGGCGGTGCTGATGACGGTGATCGATGTGGAGGAGGAGAAAACGATTTTCAAGAAGGAAATCGACGAGTACACGTACCCGGTCAACGCGGGTCAGTACACCAACGAGACGACCGAGACGAAATTCCGCAAGGTTTTCTTGGGGATGATGGCTCGGCGGATCGGTCGGGTTTTCCATCCGTATGATTTCGCAGACACGGTGGCCCTCGATGCGGCGTTGGCGAGTGAGTAACGACGGAGTGAAGAGGGAGTGAATCCAGTGGCCTACGTCCAGTGGAGTCGACAGGCGGGCTTGGATTGGGAACAATGAACACCCGCCGTGTGTTCGGCGATGCTTCTGTTTGCCCCACTCCCCTGACAGTAAAACCACTCGCATGACAAAAACGGCTCGCCACGAACTCGTCGTCTTGGGCGGCGGCCCCGCCGGTTACGTTGCCGCGATTCGAGCCGCACAGCTCGGTATCGATGTTGCCTGCATCGACGAAAACCCTCGCTTCGGTGGCACTTGCCTGCGGGTTGGATGTATCCCCAGCAAAGCGTTGCTCGAATCGAGCCATCTGTATGAAGAGGCGCAGCACAAACTCAGTGACCATGGCGTTAGCGTCGGTGGAGTTGAACTAAAACTCGACGTGATGATGGCCCGCAAAGACAAGATCGTCGACACGCTCACCGGCGGCATCGATCTGTTGTTCAAAAAAGGCGGCGTGACGGCGTATCGTGGTCGTGGCAAATTGACGGGCTCGGATTCGATCGAAATCATACCCTGCGAGGGTGCGGACGGTGATCAGCCCCGAACGGTGACGGCGGATCAAATCCTGTTGTGCCCCGGCAGTATCCCGGCGCGATTGCCTTCGGTCGAAGAGGACGGAGACCGGATCGGCAACAGCACGACGGCGTTGTCGTACCCCGAGGTGCCCGAGGTGTTGGTCGTGATCGGCGGCGGGTACATCGGTTTGGAACTCGGCAGCGTTTGGAATCGGTTGGGCAGCAAAGTCATTGTGCTCGAAGCGTTTGACCGAATCCTGCCCGGACTCGATAACGAATTGGCCAGTCTGGCTCACCGTTCGTTCAAGAAACAGGGCGTCGAGTTTCGCACCAACACGATGGTCAGCTCGGCTCGGGTGGACACGTCTCAGGTCAAACCGTGTACGGTCGAGATCAAGGACGGCGATCCGATTTATTGTGACCGCGTGTTGCTGGCGACGGGACGTTCGCCGTCGACGGACGACCTCGGACTCGCGGCGGTCGGGATTCAAACCGATCGACGTGGTTTCATCGAGGTGAAAGAGGATTTCGAGACGAGTGTCCCCGGTGTTTATGCCGTGGGCGATTGTATCGGCGGCGCGATGTTGGCTCACAAAGCGATGGAAGAGGGGATCGTTTGCGTGGAACGGATGGCGGGCATCGCCAGTGAAATGAACTATGATGTGATCCCGGCGGTCGTGTACACGCATCCGGAAATCGCGATGGTGGGTCAAACCGAAGAGCAACTCAACGAGGCGGGAATCCCGTTCAAGAAAGGCGTGTGCCCGCTCGGTGCGAACGGTCGAGCCCGGACGCTCGGTGATACCGAGGGTCGGGTCAAGATTCTGGCCCATGCGGAAACCGATCGCGTTCTCGGGGTTCATATCATCGCTTCGCGGGCCGGCGACCTGATCGCCGAATGCGCCTCGGCGATGGAGTTTGGCGCCAGCAGCGAGGACATTGCCCGTACCTGTCACGCTCACCCGACGCTCGCCGAAGCGGTTCACGAAGCGGCGATGGACGTTGACGACCGAGCCATTCACACCGCCTGAATCCCTAATAAAAACATGTCTGACTCAGCCGCACCGAACCCCGCCGCACCGAACTCTGCCGCCACCGGTGACCCCGTCGTCGGCGAGTCGCAGCCGATGTTTGTTATCGGTTGGCGGGAATGGGTCGGGTTGCCGGGGCTGGACGTGCGGCGGATCAAGGCGAAGATCGATACGGGGGCGAGGTCGAGTTCGATCCACGCGTTCGATGTCGAGACGTACATGAGTGCCGACGGCGAACGCGTCCGGTTTTCGATCCATCCGATCCAAACCCGTGACGACATTTTCATCAATGCGGACGTCCCGATTCTCGAACGGCGGCATGTTCGTAGCAGTAACGGCGAGGTGTCCGAGCGGATTGTGATTCGCACGCCTCTGGAAATTTTGCAGCGGCGGGTGCTCGTTGACTTGACACTCGCCAACCGCGACGCGATGGGTTTTCGGATGTTGGTCGGACGCGAAGCGATTCGTTCGCGATTTCTCGTTGACCCTGCTGCGTCGTTCTTGGCCGGGCGTCGTCATCGCCGCAAAAAACATCATTGATCGAACGATCGACACGTTCGATTGTCCTTTTGAACCGCCGCTCCTTTTTCAAAATCGTTTTGTTATGAAGTTAGCCATCCTCTCGCGCAGTCCCCGGTGCTATTCCACTCGCCGGTTGCTCGAGGCGGCCAAGCACCGTGGTGCGACCGCGAAGGTGCTCAACACTCTGAAGTTTGCGATCGACCTCGAACAGGGCGAACCGGACCTCTATTACCGCCGCAAACAGCTCGCTGATTACGATGCGATCCTGCCACGAATCGGTGCGTCGATCACTTATTTTGGAACCGCGGTCGTGCGCCAGTTCGAGCAGATGGACGTGTTCAGTGCGTGTTCGTCGGCCGGGATAAGTAATTCGCGAGACAAACTTCGCAGCCTGCAAATCCTCAGCCGCCATCAAATCGGCATCCCACAAACGACCTTCGTCCGCGATCGCAAGGATATTTTGCCGGCGATCGAACGGGTCGGCGGTGCGCCCGTGATCATCAAATTGCTCGAAGGCACTCAGGGCGTGGGCGTGATCTTGGCCGAATCGGTGAAGGTCGCCGAAGCGATCATTGAAACGTTGCAGAGCACCCGGCAAAACGTGTTGGTGCAGCGATTCGTTTCCGAGAGCAAGGGCCGAGACATCCGTGCATTTGTCGTTGGTGACCGCGTCGTGACGGCGATGCGCCGTGTTGCCGTTGGCACTGAATTTCGCAGCAACGTGCATCGTGGCGGCGTGACCGAACCGGTCGAATTGCCCGCCGAATATACCGAGACCGCTGTTCGGGCCGCCCAGATTATGGGACTGCGGGTCGCCGGAGTCGACATGCTCGAAGGCAGGGATGGTCCTCAAGTCATGGAAATTAACTCCTCACCGGGACTCGAAGGCATCGAGACCTGCACGAAACTCGATATCGCCGGCGCGATCATTGATTACATGATCGCCCAGGTCGATTTCCCCGAAATTGACGTGCGGCAACGGCTCACGGTCAGTCGTGGGTACGGCGTGACGGAAATCTACATTCGTGACGGTTCCGAACTCGTCGGCAAAACGATCGACGAATCCGGGTTGCCCGAACAGGACATCAACGTCCTGACGCTCTATCGCGGTACCACGGTGATCCCGAACCCGCGACTCAAACGAGCACTCGAACCGAACGATCGATTACTCTGTTTTGGTAAACTTGAGTCGATGCGAAGCATGGTGCCGGAAAAGGTGCGCAAGCAACGTCGACCGAAGGTGAAGAGCCTGCCCGCCTCGGCGGCACAGATTCAACAAGAAATTTCCAACCAATGATGTTACCAGGTGAGCTGATGTTCCGAGCGTTGCTTTTTGTTTCGTGTGTGTTTTTCGTCGCGCTCGATGCGTGGTCGCAACGTCCCAACGTCATCGTTTTTTACACCGATGATCAGGGTTCGCTCGATGCGAATTGTTACGGCTCGGATGATTTAGTCACCCCGACGATTGACCGGCTCGCCGCGACCGGGGTGCGTTTCACACAGATGTACGCGCCTTCGGCGATTTGTTCGGCGTCGCGTGCCGGGTTGATGACCGGTCGGTTCCCGGCCCGTGCGTCGGTGGCGGGGAACGTCAGCGGTGCCGAGGGCACCGAGGGGATGCCGCATCGCGAAATCACGATCGCGGACATGTTGCAGGACGCCGGATACCGGACCGCTCACATCGGCAAATGGCATCTCGGTCACCGACCCGAAACTCGCCCCAACGGTCAAGGATTCGATTTCTCGTTCGGCCACATGCAAGGTTGTATCGATAACTATTCGCACTTCTTTTATTGGAACGGCCCGAACCGGCATGACCTGTGGCTCAACGGCAGCGAGATCCATCGCGACGGTGAGTATTTCGGCGACCTGATGCGAGATTATTGCCTAGGTTTTCTTCGCGAGCCGCAGCAGAAAGAAAAGCAGCAGCCGTTCTTCCTTTACGTGGCGATCAATTGGCCGCACTATCCGATGCAAGGCAGCAAGAAATGGCGCGACCTGTATGCCGAACGCATCGACGATCCGCAGCGTCGTCGCTACGCGGCCCTGCTCAGTACGGCGGACGAGTTGATGGGTGAGATCGTTGACGAAGTCGAGTCGCTCGGTTTACTCGACAACACGATGATCGTATTTCAATCCGACCACGGCCATAGTGTGGAGGATCGTGCGTTCGGCGGCGGTGGCAATCCGGGGCCCTACCGCGGTTGCAAGGGGACGCTGTTTGAAGGCGGCATCCGAGTGCCGTCGGTGGTCTCGTTGCCGGGCGTGATTCCGGCCGGCGAGGTGCGTGACCAAGCCGTGTTCGGTTGCGATTGGTTACCGACGATCGCGGATTATGTCGGCTGTCCGTTATCCGCCAATCCGCTCGATGGAAAGAGCATTCGGCCGGTGATCGAGTCGGCAAACAACGCGAGTCCCCACGATCATCTTTACTGGCGATTGGGAAACGGGAAAAATGCCCAATGGGCGGTACGGCAAGGTGACTGGAAACTGCTCGGAAATCCTCGTGACACACGTCAACCCGGATCGCTCGGGAACCAGGACACGTTATTCCTCGCGAACCTTCGCGACGATGTCTCGGAATCCGAAAATTTGGCAACGAAACTCCCTGAGAAAACGGCCCAACTGCGGGCAATCCATGTTGAACATGACCGTGATATCGAGAGTTCCCTCAAACCGTCCCGCTGAGGACGAGTCACTGCTCACGCCTTGCATCTGGAGCAGTCACCTGGCCAGCGGAGCGATCGTTTCATTCGCGATGGGTGATCATTTCAAAACTTGCGTTCCTAGCGGGTAACGCTGGCGAAGGGACTCGTGTGAAAAACATCACATTGACGCAGCAGGGCAGACCTTGGTATGCAGAGGTGCCGAAGTGGTCACTGGCATTCTCGCTCGGAGCCGGCTTGAAGCATCTGTCGATCGGTTTTGCGCTTCACAAGTATTCCGTCTCGCCTTCGTTTTCGGGTAGACCGCAGTGGGCGAGGCCACGAGTCCTCCCCATTTCACCGGCTCCAAAGGACTCGTAGCCTCGTCCACTCCTTAAAAACGAAGCTGCGGCGGAATACGAGAAACCGCGGCTGGCGTTAAAACGGCTAAGATCATCATGGAAGTATTGGCGACGAAACAGGCTCGCCGATCACAATCTCAAAACGTGTACACGTCGCTGGAGCGATCATGAATTCCCCAAGCTCAACCGTTTCCACGAGTCGGACCTCGTCAAACCCTTCCGCATCACCTCAAGGTTCGATCACGCGGTGGCTGGTCCAGGAGATGAAACCGTTGCCCGGTCGAGTGGTGAACCTGGTGTTAACGGTATGCATTGCCGTCGCGCTGAGTACGAGTTGCTATCTGTTATGGGCCCATTTGACGTCCTCGGCGATCGCGGGCTGCGGCGGTGGCGGTGGGTGGATCGATTGTGAAGGGGTTGCCAACAGCCAATGGGCGCTGTGGTTCGGCATCCCGGTGAGTCTGTTGGCGATCGGAATCTACAGTGGATTGGCAATCGCATTGGTGGTGGCGAGCGCAGGGCATTTCACGCCGGCGGTGCGAGCAATCGGGTGGGTGTTGGTGACCGCCGCTGTTTTTGCCGCCGGAATGAGTGCGGTTTGGTTCATTTTCGTGCAGCTCGTGATTGTGAAACACATTTGTCTGTACTGCATGCTCGCTCACGGGTGCGGTTTGGTCGCGTCGATCACGATGTTGTTGGCCGGTCCTTTGAGAGCGAAGTCGACGATGGCGATTTCAGTCGTCAGTTTTACCGGATTGATGGTGTTGGTGATCGGTCAGATTTTGACCACCCCGCCGGACACTTTTCAGATCGAACGGTTTGATACGCCGGCGGCTGCGGAACCGGACTCTCTCGATTTTACGCCTCCCGGAGAGTTTACGCCTCCCGGAGAGTTTGCGCCCCCCGGAGAGTTTGCACCTCCGGGCGAGTCAGGATCGGCCGACGACAGTTTTGACGACAGCCTGTTTGAGTCACCGACGGCGGGTCGGTCCGATCCGCTGCGAGGTTGGAATCAGATCGGTCTGCTCGCGTCGCCGGGTGCGTTCTTGCTCGGAGTGCTCGACACCGGGTCGACGGGGTTGGGGGCGGCGGCGTCGGAGGCGAAGCCACCTGCCGGCCGGGTTGCCGCCGTGCAAGGCGGGCGGATCAAACTGCGGGTGGCCGATTGGCCTCACGTCGGCCCGAGTGACGCGAAGTATGTCGTGGTGGAATTGTTCGACTATTGCTGCCCACCGTGCCGCGAAACCTACCAAGCGATCAGTCAGGCGAAAAAACGATTCGGCGACGAGCTTGCCGTCGTCCTGTTGCCGGTCCCACTGAATTCCGATTGCAACCCGACCATTGCGCAAACACAACCGCGTTATCAAGATTCGTGCAATTTGGCAAAACTCGCCATCGCGACGTGGCGTGTCGATCCTGACAAATTTGCGACCTTGCACGATTGGATTTCGCAAGGCGATGAGCCACCGAGCTATGTGGCGGCGAAAGCGAAAGCGGAGACGCTCGTCGATCCGAAGAAACTCGGTGCCGAGTTGGCGTCCGGTGTGCCGGGCCAGTTCATCGACCGCCATGTGGCGCTTTATAAACGAGTCGGCGAGGGTTCGATTCCGAAGTTGATGTTTCCGAAAACCAGCGTGGTCGGCAAATTCACGTCCGTCGACGGATTGGTCGACCTGATCCGCCGCGAAGGCGGCTGAGCATCTGAACGTTGGAGAGGCTTCCAGTCTCGTCCGTACGTTAGCCTTTCTAGGCTGACCCGCGTGTATGTCAGGCTGGAAAGCCTGTCCTGAGTATTATTCCTGCGATGCGAAGCAGGTGTCGGATTGGCGTCCATTCACAACGACAGGATGCGGATGTTTCGGTACCAGGCTTCGGCCGGGGGGCCGCTGTGGATTTGCAATCCGATCATGCCCGAACGTGGGATCTCCGGCTCGGTTTCGGTATAACGAACCGGGGACGTGTCGTTCAAGAAAATCTCGACTTGGTCGCCCTGGCAAACGATTCTCATGCGGACCCATTCGGACTCGGGGACGGTATTTTCTGTGGCGTCTGATTCCGGCGTCGACCAACTCACGTCGAACGGCGTTTCGGGTTCGGCCAGCATTTTGTTGCGGCGTGATTCGTCGTACAACGCTCCCCATACCGAACGCCCCCACGCGATCCCCATGTCGGCTTGGTAACCGACGACCTCGTTGGCGGGCACGTTGTCACTGCTGCGCGGCCGGCGGGAGCGGAACTGCACGCCCGCGTTGGGGTTTTTGCCTCGCATTCGTACTTCCAACCGTAAATCAAAATCGTCAAACGTCTCCGTCGTGCAGAGGAATTGATTCTTCGGCACCGGTTTTTCCAGACGTCCGGCGATCACGGCGTTGCCCTGCGTCGTGAACCAATACGCGTTGCCCTCCCATCCGGCCAAAATCACGCCATCGAACAGCGGACGGGAACGTTTTTGAAATTCCTCGTCGGAAACGTCGGTCAATCGCGAACCGGATCGCTTGGACTCGGACTTGGTGGATTCGGCAGCGGCGGCAGAATCGGTGCCTGGGGCCGGTTCGCTCGACTCCTGAGCGAAACCAGACGGACCGAGAACGACGAGAAAACCAGCGAGCAGGGCGGGACGGAAATCGAAATGCATCATTTTTGCCTCATCTTTGTGGATACGGGTTTACCGATCATACTCTCCTCCGGCCGGTTCGACCGGACGAACAACATGAAACGATCTTTCCCCCCTTTCGCAATCCTCTCTCACCGATCTGGCCATGAGCACGAACCCCGATTCTAGCCAACGCGTTCTGAACCCCTACAGCCGCCAAATCACGCAGCCGAAGAGCCAAGGGGCGTCGCAGGCGATGCTGTATGCGACCGGCATGACGTCCGAGGATATGAACAAACCGCAGGTCGGTATCGGCAGCATGTGGTACGAGGGCAATAGCTGCAACATGCACCTGCTCGACCTCGCCGCCGAAGTCCGCAAGGGCGTCGTCGACGCGGGGCTCGTCGGAATGCGTTTCAACACGATCGGCGTCAGCGACGGCATCTCGATGGGCACCGACGGGATGAGTTTTTCCCTGCAGAGCCGCGACCTGATCGCCGACTCGATCGAAACGATCATGAGTGCCCAGTGGTACGACGCGTTGATCGCGCTGCCCGGATGCGACAAAAACATGCCGGGTTGCTTGATCGCGATGGGGCGTCTGAACCGGCCCGCGATCATGGTCTATGGCGGCACGATCAAACCGGGCAGTTATAAAAACGATAAACTCGACATCGTCAGCGCCTTCCAGTGCTATGGTCAATTTATCGCCGGCCAAATCACCGAAGAGGAACGTTCGGAAATCGTTCGCCGCAGTTGCCCTGGGGCGGGTGCCTGCGGCGGCATGTACACGGCCAACACGATGGCGACGGCGATCGAGGCCCTCGGCATGTCGCTGCCGTACTCGGCGAGCATCCCGGCCGAGAACGATGAAAAGAAAGACGAGTGTCACCGCGCCGGTGCCGCGATTCTGCATCTGCTCGAACACGACATCAAACCGCGCGACATCATGACCCGCGAGGCGTTCGAGGACGCGATGGTGACGTTGATGGCACTCGGCGGCAGCACCAACGCGGTGCTGCACCTGATCGCCATGGCCCGCTGCGTCGACGTGCCATTGACGATCGACGATTTCCAAAGCGTCAGCGACCGGACCCCGTACTTGGCCGACCTCAAACCCAGCGGCGTGTTCGTGCAAGAGGACTTGCACAGCGTCGGGGGCACGCCCGCAGTGATGAAGTACCTACTGGAGGAAGGCCTGATTCTCGGCGGACACATGACCGTGACCGGCAAAACGCTGGCCGAGAATTTGCGAGAAGTCCCGTCGCTTAAAGAGGGACAAAAGATCGTCGCACGCGTCGATTCACCGATCAAGAAGTCCGGCCACATTCGCATTCTCCGCGGTTCGCTCTCGCCCGACGGCGCCGTCGCCAAGATCACCGGCAAGGAAGGGTTGCAGTTCTCCGGTCCGGCCCGGGTTTACGACAGCGAAGAGGAGATGCTCGCGTCACTCGAACGCAAAGAAATTGTCAAAGGCGACGTCGTCGTGATCCGGTATGAAGGCCCCAAGGGCGGGCCGGGGATGCCCGAGATGCTGACGCCGACCAGCGCGATCATGGGCGCGGGATTAGGCAGCGACGTGGCGCTGCTGACCGACGGACGCTTCAGCGGCGGCAGTCACGGGTTCCTCGTCGGACACATCACACCGGAGGCCCAAGTCGGCGGGCCGCTCGCGTTGGTCCGTGACGGTGACACGATCACGATCGATGCCGAGACGAACTCGCTCGACATCGGCGTCGACGCGGCGGAGTTAAAAACCCGCGCCGATGCCTGGACCGCCCCGCCACTCAAAGCCACCCGGGGAACGCTGTTCAAGTACATCCGGTGCGTCAAAAGTGCGTCCGAAGGATGCGTCACGGACGAGGATTGAGCTCCCGTCGCTGGGGATGTTGGCATCGAAATGTGGGTTGAGGTTTGCAGGCCGGAGCAAGGAGATTTTGCATCCACGACGCCCATCCGGCAGAACTGTTGAGTGCCAACCGATGCTCGATCCAGGGATTGCCGGATCGGCGCCGAAGCGGCTTGATCCGGCCTACAGCGCTCCAAAACAAAACCTGGTGGCATTCGACGAGCGGCGGCGAGCGAGTACATTGCCCCACGGAATCATCCCCGTCTGGCTCGTAGGGCGAGAACGGGAAATCCTCTCGCTCATCTGCTCGACTTGCTCGGAGTTTCTTTTGCCTGTTTCAACGTCATCTTCCCCGTCGTCTCTCCCGAACGTTCTCGCCTCGCGGTACGCCAGCGACGCGATGGTCGCGATCTGGTCGCCCGAAGCCAAAGTGATCCAAGAACGTCGGTTGTGGATCGCCGTCATGGAAACCCAACACGACCTCGGGGTGACGATCCCAGACGGGGTTATCAACGCGTATCGCGATGTACTCGAACAAGTCGACTTGCCGTCGATCGACGATCGCGAACGTGTCACCAAGCACGATGTGAAGGCGCGGATCGAGGAGTTCAACGCGCTCGCCGGACACGAACATGTTCACAAAGGGATGACGAGTCGCGACCTGACCGAGAACGTCGAACAATTGCAAATTCGCTCGGCATTGGTACTCGTTCGCGACCGGATCGTGACGTCCCTTTCGCTCGTCGGTGAGCGTGCGGCGGAGTACGCCGACCTCGCGATCGCCGGACGCAGTCACAACGTGCCGGCCCAAGTCACGACGGTGGGAAAACGGTTCGCCAACGTGGCCGAGGAATTACTCGTCGCCCATCAACGGATCGATGAACTGATCGCCCGCTATCCGTTGCGAGGGATCAAAGGACCGGTCGGAACGCAACAGGACATGCTCGACCTGTTCCAAAACGACGCGTCGAAACTCGATGAACTTGACGTGCGGATCGCCGAGCGACTCGGGTTCACGTCGGTGTTCGATAGCGTGGGCCAAGTCTACGCTCGCTCGCTCGATTTCGATGTCGTGTCGGCGCTGACTCAGTTGTCATCGGGCCCGGCGAACTTTGCTCGGACGTTGCGATTGATGGCCGGTGCGGAACTTGCGACCGAAGGTTTCCGTCCCGGCCAAGTCGGATCGTCGGCGATGCCGCACAAAATGAACGCTCGCTCGGCCGAACGGATCGACGGGTTCTGTGTGCTATTGCGAGGTTACCTCGCGATGGTCGGCGGTTTGCTCGGGGACCAATGGAACGAAGGTGATGTTAGTTGCAGTGTCGTGCGGCGAGTCGCGATTCCAGACGCCTTTCTCGCTATCGACGGACAGATGGAAACGTTCCTCACCGTGCTCGCCGATTACGGTGTTTATCCGGCGGTGATCGAGCGTGAACTGCGGCGGTATTTGCCGTTTCTCGCCACAACGAAAATTCTCGTCGCGGCGATCAAGGCGGGCATCGGACGCGAGACCGCTCACGAGGCGATCAAGGAGCACGCCGTTGCTGCGGCCCTAGCGATGCGCGATTCCGGACGCGACGAGAACGACGTGCTCGAACGACTCGCCAGCGACGATCGCATTCCCATGGACCTCGACCAATTGCGGGCCGCGATCGGGGAACCGATCGAGTTCATCGGCAACGCGGCCAACCAGATTGAAAAGGTCAACGCCAGGATCGCTCGGCTGGTTGAACAGAACCCGGACGCCGCAAAATACCGGCCCGGTAACATCCTCTGATCCCGAATCGTTGAGGCGTTATCCCGGAGGGATTCAAGCGATTAGCCTGTGGTCGAGCGCAGCGAACACCACCGGAAACACCCAAGATTGAAAAGCTCAACCTCTCTCAGCTCCGTCGGGGATGCCGGCGCCGCGTCGCTCGCACAGAGCGAGTCGCTGCGATGGTTGAATCTCGATGCCACTCCAGTATCCGATGCAGGCTTGATCGACGTCGGCAAACTGTCAGGTTTGAAGTTCGTGCATCTCGGTTCCACCTCAATCACCGATAACGGATTGCTGTCGCTGAAGAATTTGAGTGGCCTGGAAAAACTCATTGTCACCCGTACGAAAGTCACCGAGGCGGTCTGTTGACTCATCAACCCGACGCGTTCGTTTTGAAGTTGCGCCTTTGCGTAGCTCGACTCTCTGAGTCGAGTATTGTTGCGCCTGTCACGCATGACTCGGAGAGTCAGGCTACGTATTTGTCGCGTTCCACACCGATGCGCGGGCTTCAAAACGCGATAGCGAGGGAAGTACAGTATGCACTCGCTGGCGCGTCGGGCTTGTAAATCAATAGACCGCGAGCCACGGTTGTTTGTAAAACGGAAGACGAAGGGACAGGTGCTTACCCATGAATCAGTTTGAGTAGGTCTCCGATCGTCCGGTGCGCTTCGATCGGGTGGCGGAGGTGCTCTTGGGTGAGGACTTCATAATGGTTCTTACGGCCGACTTTTTCGCGGCGGATGAACCCCTCTTCTTCGAGTTCCTGCACAATCCGTTGGACCGCCCGCTCGGTGATGCCGACCTGCACGGCGACCTCACGCAGAACGAGATCCGGGTTCGCGTCCAGAGCGATCAGGACGTGGGCGTGGTTGGTCAGGAACGTCCATCGGTTCGGCGCCGCGGTCTTGGCCGGTTCGACCGCCGGTTCGACCGCCGGCGCCTCGGCGGCTCCGACGAGTGTGGTTGCTTGCTTCATAATCGAAAATACCGCCTCAGGTGACCAACGGACGAAAAGGCAGATCGACCGCCTCAGCCGCCACCTCGCAACCCTGAAATATAACACTTCATTCGTGAATTTGAATTCGTGTTATCCATTTTGCGATTGAGAAGCTCGGTTTTGGACGGTTTTTGACGATTCGAGAATCGCTTCGTTCAAGAAAAACGAGATAATAGACGAAACCTAATTGACGACATACGTGTCGTGCTTTATTGTTCGCATATCAATTTTCAATACCCGGAGTTCACTCGATGAATTGGTTTGTTTCCCTGCTTTTGGTCCTACCGGCGGCGATGATGCTGGCGATGGCTTGTCTTCCGAGCGGTTTTGCTCGCAAGCGGGTCGTTTTTTATCGCCGAGCGGTGACTTTCGTGGCGGGTTTGCAATCGGCGATCGCGTTGGTCCTCGCCGCCGCGTTCGTGACCGGTGGGTTGCCGGCGTTCCACCAGGTGCTGGCGACTGCGACGGGCGACCGGGCGATCGCGCTAACCGTTCATTACGACGGCGTGTCGGCGTTGATGTTCGCGCTCGTGGCGTTCGTCGGATGGGTGATTTGTCGCTACTCGATGCGATATCTCGACGGCGAGTCGACTCAAGGTCGGTATTTTCGCTGGACGAGTTTTACGATCGGCTCGGTTTGTTTGATGGTCGTTTCGGGCAACCTGATCATGTTCATGATCGCGTGGGTGATGACGAGTTCGGGGCTGCATCGATTGTTGCTGCATTACGCGGACCGACCTGCGGCCCGGCGAGCGGCTTGGAATAAATTCACAATCAGCCGGCTCGGTGATGCCGCCTTGTTGGCGGCGATCATTTTGATCTATCGCGAGATTCACACGTTTGATTTCGCGGACCTGTTCGCCGCCGTCGGTGCGATGACCGAGGTGCCGGTGGGTTTGAGCGTCAGCGGTTTTCTGTTGGTGATCGGTGCGATGACGAAATCGGCCCAATTCCCGCTGCATACTTGGTTGCCTCTGACGATGGAAACGCCGACGCCGGTATCGGCATTGATGCACGCGGGGATCGTCAACGCGGGCGGGTTCCTGATCATTCGGATGAGTCCACTCGTGGTGCTGACGCCGGCGGCGATGACGTTGCTCGCGCTCGTGGGCGGGATCACGGCTTGTTTCGCTGCGATGATCATGTTGACTCAAACGAGCGTGAAGAAATCGCTCGCTTATTCGACGATCGCGCAGATGGGATTCATGATGTTGCAGTGCGGTCTCGGTGCATTTTCCGCGGCGATGTTGCACATCGTTGCCCACTCGCTCTACAAGGCTCACGCGTTTTTGAGCAGCGGCAGTGTGATTAACGAACGGGCGGCGATGAATCTTGGGCAGCCCGCTCCTGCGACGACTGGGGGCGAACCGGTATCGCGACGTCCGGCGATCGGCGCGGGGATCATTTTCATGGGCACGCTTTTAGTCGTCTTGCTCGGCGGCGGGTTGGGCGTGCTCGGGTTCACGGCGTTCGGTTCGGAGTGGTCGATTCGTCCGGGCGGGTTGTTACTCGGCGGCGTGCTCGTCTTGGCACTGGGGCACTGGATCGGTCAGGTGGCGCTGCGTGGTGACGGTGCGTTGGTTCGCCGGGCGGTATTGGTATCGGCGGCGTTGTGCGTCGTTTATTCGGCGAGCTACTTGGCGGTCGACGCGATCGTCGCAGCGAGTTTACCGGTCGCGACCGCTCCAGCGTGGGCGTGGGTCACGGTCGGGATCGTGTGGTTGGGATTCGGTGTGTTGCTCGTGATTCATTCTTCGTTGCGATCACCGTCGAACTCGCCCCTGCTCAACCGATGGCACATTCACGCGTCCAACGGTTTTTACATCGAGAGCACGATGCGCCGCCTGTTCGGCTCGCTCGTCTCGAATTGAAACCCCCGTCTATTTCTTCTTATTATGGATCGTTAGAGAATATTGTTATGTCATCGACTGCGTTTGAAGAACGGAATGGCCACGAAAACGACCAACGAGGTCACTCGGCGACTGCCCCGCATCCGGAACTCTCGATGCATTCCGTTTTGAGTCAGGTGTCCGGCGTCGTCGCGCCGGTGTGGCCGCTGAAGGATTACGTTGCCGTCAATCCTTATGCGGGCATCTCTTCGCGATCGTTTCTGTCGGCCCGATCGTTCCTGAAGGTATTTTCGGGTTGCGAGATGTTGATGCCGATGGAGTATTTTGCGAATCAGTTCGACGCTGAAAAATTCAACCTCCACGACGTGACGAGGGCGATTGCGGAGTTAAGCGGTGAAGCCGACTTCGATGCCGAGGACGAAGACAAACCGTCACTGCCGACGGCCGATGAAATTTTAAAGTGCCTCGTCGAGGCCCGATCGCTCGGGACTTCCAACGACGCCCCGAGCGATTCCGTGACTCACGCGGAGATTCGCACGATCGCGGAACTCGCAACGTCTTCGGGCGGCATCGATTGGACCGAAGCGGTGCGGGACGAGGTGTCCAAACACTGCGCCTCGCACTACGACGAAGGCCAAGCGATTTGGTCCAGCCCGGTGGCCCACCTGCCGCTCTATCAGGCATGGCGAAGTGTGGCAACGCACGATCGCAACATTGAAATTCTCGGCGTTCGCGGGTTCCGGAAACTCGTCATATCGTTGCCCGACGATGCCGGCGACGCGATCGCGAACTTGCTCACACGACTCGGCGTTCCGAATTCTCTGTGGTCGACGTTTTTGTTGTGCCAAGCTTTCTCGGTGCCGGGATGGTCGGCGTGGACGAAGTATCAATCGAGCTGGAAAGACGGTGTCAATTTGCCGGTCGATGAGGTCAACACCAATCATCTCGCCGGATTGCTCGCGATGCGATTGGCCTACGACGTCGCGATCGCGGAGGCGTTTTCGATCGAGTCGAATTGGAGTCCGTTGGTTGAAAAATACGCGTTCCTGCATGAGCCGACGAGCGTCGCACCGGACCAAGACGCGGTGATGCGGATGGTGTTGTTGCGAGCCAGCGAAATCGGTTTTCGCGATTCGTTGGTGGGTTCCCTCGCGGTAGCGGATTCCAAACAAACTGAAAACACGCCCGACTCCACGAATGCCACTGCCGCCAAGCGAACACTCGCTCAGATGGTGTTTTGCATTGACGTGCGATCCGAGCGAATTCGGCGACATTTGGAATCGCAATCCGAGACGCTCGAAACGTTCGGGTTCGCTGGGTTCTTTGGCATGCCGATCGAAACCGTGTCGCTCGGACAAACGACCGGCGATCATTCGTTGCCGGTTCTTTTGCTCCCGAATTTTAAGGTTCATGAAGGTTTACGAGAGAGCGAGGCGACGTCGCAGACCGACGCGATTGCGGAGCGGAACAGCGTGCGAACATGGCGACAGGTTTGGAGTGAGTTCCAACGCAGCAGTCTGGGTTGTTTCTCGTTTGTCGAAACCAACGGTCTGCTCTACGGTTGGAAACTCGCCCGGCGAGCGTTCGGCATCGGCGGCAACCCATCCGCCTACCTGACCGATGGTGTAACGCCGGAGCTGCAAAACGAATTCGGGCCGACCTTGCGAGGCCTCAGCCAACAGGGAATGACACTGACCCACCAAGCCGACTTGGTCGAAGGGATGTTGCGGAACCTCGGTTTGACGAGGAATTTTGCCTCGCTTGTCGTGCTCTGTGGTCACGCCAGCGAAACGGACAATAACCCGCTCGCGGCCGGTTTGGATTGTGGTGCCTGTGGCGGACACTCCGGTGAACCGAATGCGAAGTTCGCCGCGATGCTGCTCAACCAGTCGTCGATTCGAACACTCCTAGTCGAACGCGGAATTGAGATTTCCGACGAGACCCATTTCGTCGCCGGGTTGCACAACACGACGACGGACAAGATCGAGTTTTTTGATATCCAGGGTGCCCCGCAATCGCATCACGCCGCGATCTGCAAACTGACGACGTTGTCCGATGCCGCGAGCGAGCAAACGCGTGCCGAGCGGATGCCGATCGTGGCCAGCGACACGGTCGCGGGCCTGATGCAGCGATCGAGCGATTGGTCCGAGGTGCGACCCGAGTGGGCGCTCGCCGGCAACGCCGCCTTTATCGTCGCACCACGTTCGTTGACGCAAAATGCGAACCTCGACGGACGTTCGTTCTTGCACAGTTACGATTGGCGAGAGGACACCAGCGGCGCGGTACTCGAAACGATCATGACCGCGCCGATGGTCGTCGGCCACTGGATCAACATGCAGTACTACGCCTCGACAGTGGACAACCGTCATTTCGGCAGCGGCACGAAAACGGTCCACAACGTCGTCGGTCGATTCGGGATTCTGTCCGGCAACGGCGGCGACCTGCAAACCGGATTGCCCTGGCAATCGTTGCACACCGGAACCGAGTACCAGCATTCACCGATGCGGTTGCAGGTCATCATCGCGGCCCCGCGAGAGTCGATCGATCGAGTGATCAACCAACACGCCCTCGTTTCCGATTTGATCAACGGCGGATGGTTGCACATGCTCGCGATCGAAGACGGCGTCACCTACCGCCATGACCTCAGTGGCGAGTGGCATGTTTTACGAACACTCTCGGATGCTTAAACAGCGTTGGCGGGCGACGACGATGTGGTCAAGCACTGAGATTCCGATCAGCTTTCCCGCCTCGGTCAAACGGTCCGTCACCGCGTGGTCCTCACGACTCGGCGTCGGGTCGCCCGAGGGATGATTGTGTACGAGCAGCACCGCCGCGGCGGCATCCCGGATCGCCGGGCGGAACACCTCGCGGGGATGAACGAGTGAGGCGTCGAGCGTGCCGATCGTGATCCGATGCGAGCGGATCGGTTTGTGTTTCGTGTCCAGCGTGACGATATGAAATTCTTCCTGCACGGCATCGCCGGCGAGGTACGCGAACTTCTCCGCACAATACTGTGTCGCCTCGATCGTGCTGGTGATTTTGTGAATTTCAACAGGACGGTCCCGTACCGACTCGGTCGCCCGTTTGCCCAATTCCAACGCCGCGAGAATTTGACAATAACTCGCCTTGGTCACCGCTGGCGTGATCTCACGAAGTTCGGGCAGCCCGCACTCGCGGAGGCGGTCGAGTTCGTCATGAAAACGATTGGCGAGCTTTTGAGCACCCGTCACCGCAGACTCGCCGACGATCCCGACGCGGATCAAAATGGCGAGCAACTCGGCGTCCGTTAACGAGGCCGCACCGAGCCGCATGAGTCGCTCGCGAGGGCGTTCCTCCTCCGGTTTCTCTTTGACTTGATCGCCGTGAATGCGTCGATCGATCCAGCGGTCGACCAAACCCACCGGATCGCCAGCGGCCCATTCGTACAGGATCTCGTTGTCCTCGCGAACCGCTTCGAGTACGCCCGCTTTGACCACCTCATTGACCGTGCGGGTGACGAACCCGGCGACCTCCTCGTCGACGAGGTCAGCCATCTCGCTGCGACGGAACCGGGTCCGTTGAGCGAGCGGATAAAGTACGCTCTGGTATCGCCTGCGTCGCTGTTCGCTCATCGGCCCCTGTCCAGGATCGAGTTGATTTGTTTCGATAAACAGGGACGCTCGCGCGTGCGATGAGCAGCTCATTTTCTAGTCAACAAACCGGTACCGTTTCGATGCCCAGTCTATTCAGCAAAATCATCGCCCGTGAAATCCCAGCAGATATCGTATACGAAGACGACGTGTGTCTGGCGTTTCGGGACATCGCGCCCAAGGCACCCGTGCATATTCTCATCATCCCGAAACAGGAAATCGTTTCACTCGCCGACTTGAGCAAAGACGACGAAGCGATCATGGGCCGGTGCGTTATCGCCGCATCGGAAATCGCGGCCGCCGAGGGTTTGAGCGGCGGCTACCGATTGATCGTGAACTGCGGCAAGGACGGCGGCCAAGAAGTCCCGCACCTGCACTTTCACCTGATCGGCGGAAAGAAACTCGGGTTCTAAGCAGGAAACGACTGGGTTTCGCTCACTTGTTTCAAACCGATCGGGCGCCCGTGCGGTTGATCGCCTTGGATCATCGAGACGGGGATGATTTCGGGGTGTTCAGCAAGGGTGGAATCGAGATAATGTTTTGTCGCTACCGGGTTTTTGTAAACCCGATCGTATTGTGCTTATGTCATCGCAATCCAAATCTGGCGAGGTAGAAGCACACCAAGAATCGGTTATTGGTGCGTCTGCGCAAACCCGGATTTTTCACCAGATCGAATCTGATCGAGTCAGAAATTTCCCTGAAACTCTCATCGAACGAGAAGGAGCACCCAGTTGCAACGCAAGTGGTTCATCATCGGTGGTGTCATCTTAATGGCGGTCGCGTATGGGATAGTCCGTGAAAAAGACGACGGCGAATACGCTCAGATGCTCGAGCGGCAACGGGACCGGGAGATGCAGGCCACGCTTGCGGGACCGGAGCAACCGGTCCCAGCAAAGGAGTTCGACTGGGCGGGGTGGGCACAGCGTGGACTGGGGCAACCGCTGCCTGATGAGTTCCTGGAAAACTGGGTGGAGGACGGTCAGTATTGGTTTGTCGGATACCCCAAAGCCGACGTGGGCGTTGAAATTCCGTTCGCACCGGGGAGGATCGCGAAAACCAGCACCGACACCGAACCGGTCAATGAAAACCCAGGGTTCGTCGGCCCCCAAGCCTGTCGCGAATGCCACGCGGATAAATTTGATTCGTTCATCCACACCGCCCATTTCCACACCAGTCGGCCGGCAAGTGCGGAAACCGTTCATGGGTCTTTCGCAGAAGGGCGGAACGAAATGTTGACGCAAGAACCGAATGTGACTTTCGACATGATCCGTCGGGATGAAGAATTGCTCCAGCGAGTTGACTTTTACGGATGGCAGTTTGAGGTGCCCATGCAAATCGCATTCGGTTCCGCCAAAATGGGAGAGTCTTATCTCTACTGGCACGGCGATCAACTTTATCAACACAACGTGACCTATCTCACCGGCGGCGATTGCTGGGTCAATAGTCCGGGCTTCGTCGACGGGGACGCCGCCTACGCCCGCCCGATTCCTTCTCGTTGCGTGGAATGTCACACTACCTACGCTGACTTCCGTAAAGAACGGAATCACTTTACTCCCGGATCGATGATTTTCGGTGTTTCCTGCGAGCGTTGTCACGGTCCTGCCCGCGACCACGTTTCTTTCCATCGGGCGAATCCGGAATCGCAGGAGGCAATCGCAATCACCAACCCCCAAGATTTAACACGGCAACAGCAATTGGATATTTGCGGGCAATGCCATTCCGGAACCGCCCCTCGGAAAACAACGCCTTTCGCGTTTCGGCCCGGCGACCGAGTCAGCGATCATTTCGAAATGACCAAGGCTTACCTCGACGAAAACAGCGTGCATACCAGCAATCAGCTCAATCGATTGTCTCACAGCAAGTGTTTCCAAGAATCCGAGATGACGTGTGCGGATTGTCATAATCCCCATCAATTGGAGCGAGGCAACATGGGGCTGTTCTCGCAGCGATGCCTCCAGTGTCATGATGTGACCCAATGTGGAATGTCCGGCCAGATTGGCGAACGAATTGTTGATAACTGCGTCGACTGCCATCTGCCACTTCGCGACACAGACAAATTGAGGTTCGAAACCAAAGACGGGAAACTGTTCCCCCCACTCCGCGATCATCACGTCCGTATCGACGAGGAGGCAAGCGATTTATTTATGAAGTTGCTCAACGCTCCACCTTCCGCAGTCAAGTAACGGCTCGTCCGTCTGGGCGACCCATCGGATCGGCATGGAGACGAGGGAATAACGTCTGCACGTGCCGCAATTCAGGAAACCCATGAAAAAACCTGGCCCCGAGGGGCCAGGTTCGATTGAATTCGGTCGGTCGCGAAACCGGTTTATTCAAGACTCGCGACTTCTTTACTGTTCTTGGTGCCGAGTGCCCCCCACAAACCGTAGGGGCTCAAGCTTCCCGCACGCGGCCATGGACCTCGCACCTGAACCGGTGCTTGAGCCTGATTGCCTGATTCGATGCTTTCGGTGATGAACCTCACCGCACCATCGGCCATCAGGACGTGGCAGCCACCTTGGTGGCGACTCCCGGCCGAAAAGTAACCCTCATCGCGATCGTTACCGACGATCGCACTGACGCCATTGGGCGGAATGATGGTTTGGAAACCCGAATAGGGGAGATAACCATCGGCCCAACGGCTACCACGAGCAAACGTGTCGCCTGCCGCTAAGAAACTGGGCCGAGTGACGTCGCGACGATCTCGATTCACATCCCCAGGTGTATGCGGCCCACCGCCTGAAAAAGAACCACCGATCCGCAACACATCGCCGATGACCGATCGATCGCCGAGCGAGCAACTAATTTCACCGACAGCGATCGTGTTCGAAGTGCCATCTAAGATGTCGCGGAATTTCGTCGCGTGGCGAGCGATGAAGACACCACGCTTCGTTGCACCCGTTCGTTCGACGATCCAGTTCTCATCGCGAGCGAGGCCATAAGTCCAGTCGTTCTGGTTCTGATAGAAGCCAGCTTCGTTCTTGCCACCGAAGTTGACCATATTCGCCGCGTCACCCAAGCAAGCCGCAAAGTTTGTAAACCCAAGACCGATCGATTGGGCCGGGTCACTCGGGCAGCGGAACGCCGATACCTCGGTAGTCCAGGGTGCGTAAGCAGTTGTCAAAGGCACTGGGCCCATCGCGGGAAAAATGCCATTCGGGTTGCTGATTTGCTCCCAGAGGGCTTGCTGCTCGATAAACGGCAACAGTCCGACCAGGAAACTGAGTCGTCGGGCATTGCTGGTGGCCGTGTTACGGGGCCCGACTGGTCCGTTGTTCGTGCCGCCCATGTGCTCTGGGAATTGTTGGAAAGCACTATGGTAATTGTGCAGACCCAGGCCGATTTGTTTGGCGTTGTTGCTGCACTGCATCCTGCGTGCGGCCTCGCGTGCCGCCTGAACGGCAGGCAACAGCAAACCGACCAGAACTCCGATGATGGCGATGACCACCAATAATTCCACAAGGGTAAACCCTTGCTTCGCTCGAAAACGCTTCACTGTACTAAGTCTCTCTCAAAAGGAACGAAAACTGTCGCGTGGACGACAATCCGCAAAAAAAGCAGGACCTTATACGTTAGTTGAAACAACCTTTTCTGTCAAGTCTCGTGATGGAGCGATTTCGGTCGTTACAGGAAATCCAAATTAGTTTCCGTAGCTATCAATCTCTGGAAAATTCCCTGGCGGAATCTCTCATTCATGACCAAAAAATGGCTCATCCGCCGGAAGCCTGTGCCGCAGATTTTCCAGGCATGGCTCCAGTGTCCAAGCATGATTTGTGGTCGCAGTTGGCAACCGCTACCATGGAATTTCCTGGAAAACGCCGTCAAACTCGCCAGAGGCGCAATTTGACAAGGGATATCCCGGCCGCCCGCGTTTCCCTGCAAAAGTGGTCCGCCAAGGGTGCCTCCATCCCCTCTATAAACTCCCGTTCGTCGGGGGCTCATTTTTCGAATACCATTGGACACAAGAGCCATGCCTTCGAAAACCTCGGCCCTGCAGTCTGCCCATGCCAGCCTGGCTGGCAATGAGCCGAAAGACGACCCCACAACCGCTTACTTTTCGACCGGCTCGGAGGGGGCTGCGTCCATCGCATTCGCTTCTGCTTCTAATTCCGGTGCGGGCGCGGCCTGACTTGTCTCGTTCGATGCTCCGCAGCCAACGAAGGTCATGGTGAAACAGACGGTCAGAATTGCAAGGCTCTTCCAAATAATGGACATGTTTAAATTCTCTCTCTTCTTTTAAGGATGCTGGGAGGGGGCGATCTCGGGACGGCCCCCTGTGGGGGGTGGGGGTGGAGGGGGCTGAGATAACAAACGACTCACTTGATAATGCCAACTCGATGACATCATCAAACCCCTCGGTAAACTTCGCTCCGCAGAATTTCCGACGACCGGTGATGGCACGCCCGTGATGCGTAAGCTGGAGCACGAGATTAGCCGAGTGTTGTCGAAACGTCCAGTAGTTCCGGCTTAACAACAGCGACACAATAAGAAGCGTTGAATGGGAGTGGACGACGCTACGAGTCCCTGTGATTTCCGGAGTGCGATGGACTCGTAGCCTCGTTTACTACGCCAGTTCTTGTTTCGCTGTCGCTTAACTTGTTGGTCGTGCGGCTTTTTAAGTACGGTCTACCAGTTTGTTTACGACTTCACCCTGACCAGCTGCGCTCGGGAGGTTGAAGGAGCCTGCACGACCTCAGGGCACGGGGTGGTTTCCACCGACTTGTTGTGCCAACATCGCCGATCCGAGGATCCCAGCATCGTTGCCGAGGGTGGCGAAATCGACCGTCAATCGCTCGCCGACTTGGACCAACGTCGTCTCGCGAACCGCCACGCGGACGTGTTCGAGAAAACGATGCCCGGTCATCGAATTTTCACCACCAAACGTCATCGCTCCACCCAGCAAAACAACATCCGGGTCGATCGTTTGTCCCAGCAACCCGATCGCTTGACCGACAAACGCTGCCGTCTCGTCGATCACGCTTTGGCAGATCGCGTCGCCTCCCGCCGCCGCTTCGGCGACATCGAGGGGAGTGACCGAATCGTGCCTTAACTTAGGCGAGCTGCTCTCGACAGGAACCGTTTCCAATGCCCGCCGCAGCCGAGCGATCACGCCGGCGGCGCCAGCGTAAGATTCCAAATGCCCACGGCTGCCGCATGTGCATGGCAACGCATCCTCGCCGAACCGGATCGCGATATGCCCGAGTTCACCGGCGCATCCATGATCGCCGCCGTGGGGATGACCGCCCACGACCACCCCACAACCGATCCCCGTCCCCAGCGTCACCAATGCGAGCGACCGTTTGCCCAACCCGCGCCGGCAATGCTCGGCATACGCCGCTGCGTTGGCATCATTGACCACGGTGGCCGGCGCCCCGCAAGCGTCCCCGAGCAGTTCGAGCAGCGGTTGGTTCACCCAACCAGGCAAATTCACCACCTCTCGCAACATCATCGCCTCGGTATCGAGCACACCGGGAACCGCCAACCCCACGCCGCCGAGTGCCCATTCCTCACCGGATTCACCGGCCAGTTCACCGACAAGCTGCCGCTCCGCATACTCGATCGCGAACTTCAGGACTCGTTGCGGAGTTCCCAACGGCGGGGTCGGTGTGCTCGTTTGAGCCAAAATCCGCCCCTCGCCATCGACCAACCCCATTTTGACATTCGTCCCACCAACATCGATCCCGAGGTAAACGGGTTCCGGCATCATGAGAGGAGAGCGACCGTGAGGCATCGAGTTCAGTGCGGTGTTGAGAATCGAGGATTGCGAGGTCATGGTCGATGCGAACCGTAAGGCAAGGCGAGGTGTTTTCGGGGCGCTCAGGATAGGCCGAAAAAACTGACAGAAAGACAAAAAACCTCCTCTCCACCTGTTTTTATTCCCGTCTGGCCCCGGTTCGACATCATCGACATGAGATTGAATTGGCAGGTCTGGCCGCTTTTTTCTCAAACAAAACAACGCCAACCTCAGCGTGCCATTGAAAAGTTAAAATGAGAAGAGTGAATAGGGAAATGTCGAAGCCCGCTAATTACCCGCTAAGTACATCGTCACCATTCATTCGCTGGAAACACGTAGCAGCGTCTCTCTGAGACGCTGGAATTTGCGAGTCTCAGAGAGACTCGCCGACGTGAGGTTCTGCCGAACCTTTTCAGCAGATGTGCTTGGCTATCTGCCATTTTGCACTTTTCAATTTCCAATTTAAGTTTTTCAATTATCAACCGACTCCAAATCAACCCCCGCCCACCAATGTCACCACCTCCACGCGATCGCCCGCCTGAACAAGATGCTCGCCATGTCGTTCGCGGGGCACCACGTCTTCATTCACCTCCACGGCGAGATAATTCTTCGGCACGTCGACCGTCCGCAGTAATTCCTCGATCGACATCGATTGTGGAATCTCGACCTCGGTTCCATTGACAGAAATCTGAATCATGACGTGCTTTCTCGCATCGTGGTAACGAACGGGCCTATTGAAACCGGCCTTATTGAGACTGGGTCTACTGAGCCGCCTCGTCGAACGCCGCGTCGAACGCCACGTTGCTCGGCGAGAAATCCAGCTTCTTCGTGAACGCACACGCTTCCCGGGCACCGGACGTTCGCTCCATCCCCGAATCCTCCCACTCGATCGACAGCGGACCTTGATACTCGATCACATTGAGTGCCCGAATGATCTCTTCAAAATTCACGCCGCCACGCCCGGGGCTGCGGAAATCCCATCCCCGACGCGGGTCGCCGAAGTTCAAGTGGCTGGCATTGATGCCGGATTTCCCATCGAGCGTCACGATCGCGTCCTTGATATGGACATGGTAAATCCGGTCCGGGAATGCGCGGAGGAACTGCACCGGGTCGATCCCCTGCCAGATCAAATGGCTGGGGTCAAAATTGAATCCGAACTCGGGGCGATGGTCGAGGGCTTCGAGGGCTTTCTCAGCCGTATAGATATCGAACGCAATTTCCGTCGGATGAACTTCCAACGCGAACCGAACACCGCATTGACCGAACACATCGAGGATCGGGTTGAATCGCTCGGCGAGCAATTCGAAGCCGGCATCGATCATTTTCGGGGGCGTCGGCGGAAACGAATACAGCAAATGCCAAATGCTACTTCCCGTGAACCCGTTGACCACATCGACGCCGAATTTTTGAGCCGCCCGAGCGGTGTTGGCCAGTTCATCGGCCGCCCGCTGGTTCACGCCCGCCGGATCACCATCGCCCCAAACGTAATCGGGAAGGATCGCTTGGTGCCGTTCGTCAATCTTGTCGAGCACGGCCTGACCGACAAGGTGAGCACTGATCGCGTGACACTGCAGATTGTTCTTTTCAAGCAACGCATGATGTTTGTCACAGTAATCGTCTTCGGCGAGCGCCCGGTCGACCTCGAAATGGTCCCCCCAACACGCCAGTTCGATGCCGTCGTAACCGAAATCAGCGGTCATGGCCGCCATTTCTTCAATCGGCAAATCGGCCCATTGGCCGGTAAAAAGCGTGACGGGACGAGGCATGGTGGGGCTCCGATTCGAGTAGGGGTGGAATTCGGGTTTCAAAGCCTCTATTTTGCGCCATCGAATGCCCGAAGGGGAGAGGGCCTGCGATCGAAACACGTTGTCACAATTTACTCGGTGGACCCACGTAGCAGCGTCTCTCTGAGACGCTGAAAATGGCGAGTCTCAGAGAGACTCGCCTACGTGCGATGTGCTTCACCGTCAAACGTTCTTCCCGATCCGCAATCCCGCCCCCGAACACCAACGCTGGATCATCGACCGTTCGGATTCCGTCATCTTTCGATTGAACCGCCCTCGGACTTGGACGATTTAGCTCACCGTCGGCCGGACCTCGATCGTGACCCGTTTCTCCACACCAGACCGTGTCTCGACCTCCATCGTCCAAATCGACGTCCCGCCGCGTGAACAACTGGAGGCGTACGAGGCCACACAATGCCAAGTTTGCGACCTTCGATCGCGAGCAATTGCGAACTGAGCAATTCGCGAATCGTCCACGATCTTGGATCGCACCTTCAGCAGATGCTCGATCAATCGCGACAATACCGGGCGATGCCAATTCAATTCGCCGCCGTGTTGACGAAACGATGCCAGCATCGCCGCAAACTTGCGGTACGGACGATCGGACAAATTTTCGGCATCGACCCCGCCGGAAACCAAACCGAGCAGCGTCGCTTGGGGCGATCGTTTATGCACTCGAACCTGATTTCCAAACGCCGCCTGCGCAGTCGCCAGACAGTGCTCGAGTTCCCGCGAGAACATTTGCTTGGGCTTGTTCACACCACGGCCGAACCCGTTCTGATCGCACCACAGATAAATAACATATGCCGATCACACCCGCCGCTCCGAGCCGACAACGTTCCACACACCGCTCCACACACCGCTCCACACACCGCTCCACACACCGCTCCACACACCGCTGCGTGCGCAATCGGTTCGGAGAGCCGAACGACAATCGCTCCAACGGTCCCGACGTAAAAACACCTCTTTGAAACGAGGATGCTGATGAGCGTCTGGTACTTGAATTCGTCGTTCATTCGTGGCTCGATGGGTTGTCGTTTCGAGTGCGTTGATGTCTCGCATGGGGTGGGCGCGATGCGTCTGATTCTCGGGTATCCTCTTGGTTTTGCCTCGATATCATTTTGAGTTCTTCATGTCGAATCGACAAAAGCGACGCGGTTTGGCGATTCGAACGGTGCCAGCGGTGGACGAGGAAGTGTCCGTGATGGAGTCGCCTCGGATGCCTTTCCTGTCCCGCTGGCCGACACCCGTGTGCTTCGTCGCGATCGGTTTGTTGGCGTTGGTTTTGCGTGTCGTTTGTCAGGCGGAGACCGCGTCGATTGCCTCGACGGTGCGGTTGCTCGGCGATGCGGCCACGTACTACGCTTGGGCGGAACGCATCGCGGCGGGGGCGTGGTACGGTGACGAGACGTTTTATCAGGCGCCGTTGTATCCATACGTGCTCGCGATCCTGATCAAATTCGGTGGTCTTGCGGTGCCAGGGATTCGGCTGACCCAAGCGTTATGGGGGACGCTGGCGTGCGTGCTGTTGGCTGCGGCGACCAAGAAGCTGTTTGGTTTGCGGACTGCGGTGGTCGCGGGCGTGATGATGGCCACTTATGCGCCGGCGATTTACTACGACGGCATTGTTCAAAAAACGTCGCTAGCCTCGGTGCTGTTGTGTGCTTTTTTATGGGCGAGTCTGTCGGTTCAAACACGCCTGTTTCCATCCTCGGAAACCTCTCCAAATGAGTCACCGGAACCGCCCCCGAGGTCTGCAACGGTGGGTCGTGATCGCACCGCCGTTGTCCTGTGTCTGCTGGCGGGTGTGTTGCTTGGGTTGCTGGTGTTGACGCGAGAGAATGCGTTGTTGTGGATTGCGTTGCTACCGGTGTGGTTGCTGTGGCTGCCTTCGGCTCACTCATCGCGCGCCGCGAAATTCGGCTTGGTTGCGGCGTTGATCGTGGGTCTCGCGTTGGTGCTCGTGCCGGTTGCCGCGAGGAACGCTTCACTCGGCGGTGAGTGGTCGCCTACGACATTTCAAGCCGGTCCGAACTTCTATATCGGCAACCGAGCGAACGCGTCGGGGATCTACGAACCACTCGTTCTCGGACGCGAAACTCCCGTGTATGAGCGAACGGATGCTCACCGTTTGGCAGAGCGGGAATCGGGGCGGGAATTGACGCCTCGGGAGGTATCGCGATTTTGGTTTGCGAAATCGTGGAGCGAAATTCGTGAGGCACCGGCGGGTTGGATCGTGTTGCTGTTTCGAAAAACGGCGATGGTGGTCAATCACTATGAAGTTCCGGATGTGGAGAGTCTTTTTATTCACCAGCAATACTCCGTGGTGTTGCAAATGCTCTCGTGGTGGCAGTTCGGTTTACTCGCGCCGTTGGCAGCCATGGGGATTGTGATGACAGGCAACCGGTGGCGGCAGCTTGTGTTGCTCGATGGGTTGATCATCATGATGGTGGTCGCGATCGTTGGCTTCTTTTTGCTAGGTCGGTATCGGTTTCCGTTGGTACCGTTGCTGATCCCTTTTGCTGCGGTCAGTTTGATTGAGGTGTTCGAACTGATTTTTAATCGGAAGAGGAAATCACATCGTCAAACGGATCGGCCATGGCGTCGTCTTGGGGCCGCCGGCGCCGTAGGGATCTTGGTTGCCGTTGCGAGTCATTTGCCGATTCATCGGGAGAATCAGTTGAACGCCTCGTCGGTGATGAATGTGGGCGTTGCGGCGGGGCAGCAAGGTGATTTGCGGATGGCGATTACTCTGCTGGAGCAATCCAATCGGATGAAGCCCGACGACGCGGAAACGAACTTCAATCTCGGAATTGCCTACCAGCAGACCGGTCGTGGACAACGGGCGCTGGCTTATTTCGTCAAAGCGGTGCAGTTGGAGCCAAATCTCATGGTCGCGAATTTTCAATTGGCTGTCATGCTCGAGAGACTCGGGCGATCCAAAGATGCTGCCGTTTTTTACACGCGCGTTTTGGAGATTGATCCGGATCAGCCCCGCGTGATTCAGGCTTTGCGTCGATTGAATGAGCAGTCGCCCTAAGGAACTGTCCCGGATCAATTTCCCGACCTAGCTACCGTCACCAGACAGTGGGCCATGCTCTCGGCGAGCGTAGCTACGACGGAAATCGGGAACTGATTTCCGGGCGATTCCTTAGGCCAGGGACTTCGTCGCGGGTGAGGTGCAAAACGTTGCTTTCACCGCTTGCTAAAGGTGACAAGATCTCGAAACTAAGAGGCGAAATCCAGGATAGAAAGTCCGAATCGGAACCTCCCCGGTGAAAATTATCCACCGACGGACTTGACGCCTGCCCGCCCGCCTCGATACACTCCGCCGCAGTCAACGGTATCGGACCCATCACTTCGGCCTCGACTTCGGGGGATTAGCTCAGTTGGGAGAGCGCCTGCATGGCATGCAGGAGGTCATCGGTTCAAGTCCGTTATCCTCCATCTTTGGAACCTCGCAAAACACGTTGAAAACGCTTTTTCCACTGTTTTTTTGCGGGGTTTTCTTTTGTACTTGAGGTAGTTCGCGTTGACTCGGCTGCCGTCCCGCGACGCTGTGCAATCGAAGGTGCGTTCGAGCGCCGCCCAGTGCGACTCGTGGAAGGCTGAACGCTCAGCATTGCCGATGACTTGGGCCGCACCGTCACCCGGATGTAACAGTCGTCCGAACGCGACTTCGATGGCGAGTCGTTCGACTTGGCCAACGAATTGACGCCACCGGTTGAACCACTCCGGCGGCTCGCGTCACAGGATTGATTCGGTGAACGAAATCAGAAAAACGACGTTCGTCAACGCCGACGTCGTTGAACAGTTCGGACGCAACCCGAAGGATCGGTTTAATCTGGTTATCGAGATTGATGGTGAAATAGCGTCGACACTGACTATTTTAATCTCTGTCAATTTTGATTCCTTGATTGAGTTTCCGATCGAATTGCCTCACTCGTCCGATCAGGTGAATCGCAATCGCATTGCACCGGAAACTTTTTTTCTCTCCCTCCGCATTGGCCATCATCCTGTGCAACGAAGTGGCTCAATCCCGGTGATGCGGGGTGTTGTTTTCAAAGCCTCGGTAGGTGCTCAGTAGTCGAACCAGAGTCCCCAACCGAGGTACTGTTCGTTTTGAGAGAAGAACTGAAATTGACTCGTCGGCCCGTCACCGTATTGCAGTCCCCATCGCAACCGGCGATCGGATTTCGGGCCGAGGTAGCCCCAACCGGCTTGTATCGTCGTCGCCATGTGGTAGTCGGTCGATTCGCGGAAACCGAGGTTGACGGCGACAAACGGAGCGATCTTTTTCGAGGGGCGGGGAGCCGGCGTCCACTCGGCACCGGTTTGGAATTGCCAGCGTTTGGCCTCTTCGGAATACTTGACCGCAAACACGACCTCGCCGTACAGACGCAGTTGCTCGAGCGCTTGGTGGCTGACGCCCAAAATCGCCGATTCGGTGACGTAGTTGACTCGCCGGTACGTGGGATTGCGTTCCTGGTATTCGTCGCCGACGTGGGAGCTGATGTGAAAGTAACCGAACTTCATCGCCCAGGGGCCTTCCGCCCATGTAATCAGGGTGCCGAAGCGATAATCCATCGAGTCGACATCCTCGGATTCGAGTAAATTCAACCGAGTCATCACGGCGCCTTCCAGGTCCCACTGCCAACCTTGGGGATCTTTCGCACTCTCGGTTCCGTATCGCAGGAAACCGATTCGCCCGCCGACAGTCGCGTCACAGAAGTAGCCGCCGTCATCGTCGCCAAAGAGGATCGCCGAAATTCGAGGTTCCTGCGGCCCGGCGAGGTAGGAGTGATACATCAATCCGTCGGGCAAAATCTGCCAATCTCGCTTTTGAGATACCGGCTGGCGTGACGCAATCGTTTGCACCACGGTTTGACGGACCGAGTCGGCGGGGAAATTCGAGGATGGTTCCAGGAGCGAGTAGGCGGGTGTGAAATCGCTCGTTAACTCAAACTCGTCCTGGTCCGAAATCATCCCGTCCTCGCATGACGAAATCTCCCATCGTTCGCCGCTGCTGCTGAGCAACGACGGGGAGGTGCTCTTCCCCTCGGTCGTGCCGAACTCATTGGCGTGTACGAATGACATCGCAACGAAGGTACTCGCGATCGCCGACATCAGTGACAGTCGATGTATTTTCAATTCCGTCATCGTTACGAACCGCTTGTTTTGATAGGTTCGCACGTTGCTGACATGCGACGTGCCAATTGAGAATGCGTTGCCGCCCAGATAGCAATCACCCTCGACTTTCGATACGACTCCTTAGGACCGGGGCCGATTTTATTGGTCGGAACATTTGCATGGCCATATTGAGCCATTTAGAGTTTCCCAGGTGCGTTCGACCGGTCATAAAACCGTGCGACAAAGGAGAATCCGCACAACCGTTACATTCTCTCAGGAGGGCATTCAACCAGCCCATTGTCGGCATCGTCGTGGTCATGCCGTTGCAGTTTTACGGGGTTTCACGCTGCTCTGTTTCACGGTTTTGAAAACACCACAAAACCGCCACTGCGGACCACTCGATCGGTTTGAGGGAGAGGTACGCGAGGTCGGCTAACCAAGCGTTGACGAGGGTCGCCGCCATGACCGGACCGATTCGATCGTAGATTTTTCGCGTGATTCGGTGAGTTCGCGGCCACGTCGCGGCCAGCCAACGTTCGAACCGCCAGAGCCTACCGAGCTGACGATTCCGCAATCGGGGATACTCCTGATCCGTCTCGATCCACGACCCAACGATTCGCTGGTGACCGCGGGCCGCCGCCGTGACGACATAGCAATCACTTCGAGGCGGAGTCGTCGGCAACGCGAAATACTCAATCAGCGACAAACGAATCGACGACCAAACGGCAACACCGATCCCGAGCAGGTACCCCACCGCGCCGATCAGACCAGCAGTGCCGCCGGTCATCGGTTGAGCACGGGGCCGAGCGTCAAAACCAATCCGCAAGGAAACCAACCCGTAGGCCAACAACGCCCACGCGGGACCACTGAACAAACCCGCCAAAGCCGGAACGGCAACCGTAGCGAACAACGTCTCTCTCGGATTCATCACCAACCCGCCGACGTACCCCAACGTCAACAGCCCGAGTGCCGCGATTTTGAACCATTTGGAAACCCGAACGGGCAGCCGGCTCATCATCCACGGAAGCATCAACAGCAAGACCGGGATCGCGAATTGGGCCAACGCGAACACCGCCCAGGTGCCTGGCGTCCGGCATAGCACGATCCACATCACCACCGTGTAGTAAGCGGCGATCAAAACACTGCCCAAGAAAACCCAACGAACGAAAATCCGGGCCGGGCCTCGGTGATCGTTGATCAAGTAATGCACCAGGCATCCGATCGAGACCGCCATGAACGGATACAAAATCCAACCCGCCCGCGCCGTCAAAACAAAAGAGAGTTTGTCACCGAGTCGCCCCGTTTGCCATTCCGGAGAATCGGGCAATCCGTTGATCGAAAATAAATGAGAACAGATCGGCACGACGATGCCCATCATCACCAACAACGTTTTCGTCGTCCGCGTCAGCGGCTCGGTCAAGATCAATAGCAACGACTGCGGTTGCCGTTTCACGCCTGCCAAGGCATCTTCGTCGGGCTCGACGGGCATCGGCGAGGGTTGATAGGGATTGACCATCGCCCGATTAAACCTTGCGCAGAATGATTGGTCAAACGATCGCTACGGTTCTTCTTCCCGTTTTTTATCGGCAACATTCTGTCGCGAATCGAATCACGGATGCTCGCCGACCGGACAGAACTAGCGAGTCGTGATGAAAAACAGTTTTAATCAACGGAGATCGCGGATGAAATCGGCAGAAGGTTGCCATTGCGAAGGTCGATGCGATTCGAGGCGTTGCCAATGTTTGAAAAATGGATTGCCTTGCCAACGATGCGAATCGGGAGGTGGCATGTTCAATAACGACTCGTAGGAAGCAATGTTCATCACTGGGCTGTTCAAAAGTAAGGATAATCACATCGTCGGAAAAGGTTCGGCAGAACCTCACGTAGGCGAGTCTCTCTGAGACTCGCAATTTCCAGCGTTTCAGAGAGACGCGGCTAAGTGGTTCCACCGAACTCATTGCGACGACGCGCTTAGCGTGAATTGGCCATCCCAATCCGACGCGTTAGCGAGGGACTCCTCGCCAAGATAGCAACGCTTCGGTGACGATCTCGCTGATGGTGATTCCCACGGCTCGAAATCAGAGATTTCTTGCCAGACCTCGCTCGCTAACGCGCCGGGTTATCAAAAATGGGGCGTTTGAGTGATGCCGAGTTCATTCATCGGACCTGTTTAGGAGGTGGCCGGGGCGTATCCTGCGACCGTTTCGGCTTGGCATTGTTGGTCGATGACGGTGAGAAACCGGCATGGGAATGAGGAGCGTACGGGGACGGAAAAACCGAGTGCCTGATGCACGAGTGTGGCGAACTCACCTCGTGTGTAGGCACCACGGACGCTCGCCGAGGCGTCGAAGTGAACGATGGGGCTGCGGGTGACGATCCGGGCGGTGGCGGCGATCAACGCGAGGTTCGTTCGCGATCGTTCGAGGTCGCAAATCACGATGGCTCGGTTGCTGACACGCCACATTTCCTGGATCAAACGCGACACGTCGGGCGGGTCGAGGTGGTGCATGAATAGCGACGAGGTGACGACATCGAACCCGGTCGGCAAACCATCTTTGAGACAATCTCGCCGGACCGTTCCCAGCGTGACCCCGGATTGCCGGGCCGATTCTGCGGCCGCCTGCATGGCCACTTCACTGCGATCGAGCGCGGTCACGGCGAGCGGCAGGTGACGTTGACGTGCCATTTTCAACCACGCGATCGGCAAATCGCCACTGCCGCTGGCGACATCGAGCACACGCAGGGGACGACCGGGCGGGTTGGATTCGGCGAGCCGAGCGAGCTTGCGAAACAAGGACGTGGAAACGCCGCTGATGCGGTTGAGACGTCGCAATCCGGCCAGCGCCGCGTGATGCTGATCCGCCGCGAGATCCGGGGCGTCCATCTTCTCTTCGACTCGGCAGCGAGGGAGCACCATGGGATTGGATTGGATTAGGTTTGGATAGAAATAAGAAACACCGAAGAACGACGAATCAGCCGATGGCGGATGCGCTACGTCGCCTGGGAATCGCCGATCGACGTCGGTCGATGGCTGCGGACTCGAACCACGAGCGCGACGACGCTGGCGAGAATCACAACGACACTGACCCATTGCGAAATCGAGAGCGCGGTTCCGAACTGTCCAGCCTCGTCCACCCGGACCCATTCGAGGATGATCCGTAAAACCGCGTAGGCGATGAACCCGCACAGCATCAAAACGCCGTCAGGGGAGCGAACGCTTCGACGTAGGATTCGTTCGAGCATCAACAGAACGAAGAGCATGGTCGCGGCGACGAGGGAGCTGATGATTTGGGTGGCCCAAACCGGGGCGGCTCGGGCGGGCAGTTCGGTCGGCGAGATGCGGGCGACCAGGTCGCCGTCGCGAATCACGGCGAGACCGGGTAACGCGTCTTCGGCGGGAATGTCGGGCGGTGCGAGTCGGGCGTATCCGGGATCGAGAACCATCGAGACGGTTTCCCCGGATCGGATGCCGGCTTTTTCGGCTAAACTTCCCGCCGCGACGGATTGGACGAGCCATCGGGCGGGGCCACGCGATTCTTCGCCCTCGTTCGAGTTTTTGTCGCTTGCCTGCTCGTCGCCGGTTTTCGGTTCGTCGGTTGGCACCGTCGCGGTGATGCCGATGATCTCACCGTTGAGCATTTGGTCGACGTAGACGCTGCTGCCCGGCGGGAATTCAGCGGACAACGCATTGGGTTCGCACGCCCCGCCGTAGCAACACCCGTTCATCAAACAACCGAGCCGGCCGAAAAACAGGCCGACGAAAATGCAGGGGACGATCACGTCGCCGAGTTTCCACAGCGGCATCCGGTGCCGAGAAATCGCGTAGGCCGAGGCGAGGAATCCGCCGATGAAACCGCCGTAAACGACCAAACCGCCTTGAGTCAACGCCGCCATCGCGGTGATCGTTTCTCCCCACGTCGGACGTAGGAAATCGTCGAAATACTGAATCACGTAAAAAATCCGGGCCCCCAACAAGCCGCCGCCGAACGTCCACGGGACCAAACGCAGAACGCTGTCCGCTCCGAGTCCGGCACGACCGGCACGCCACGCCGCCAAGGACACCGAGAAAATCCCAGCCAACATCAAAAACATCCCGTACCCGCGAATCGGCAAACCGACGGGTTCTCCGGCAACGTTATCGAGTTCCAAACGAGGCAACACGATGACGACAATCAGGGCAAAGAAAATCCAAACCGCGGATTCGCTGCGGAGCACCGAACCGAGCCGGTTGCCCGAATTTCCCGAGTTTCCCGGCGAGTCGGGTTGCCTCGCTGCCCAAACCAGCCGAATCACGACGTAGAGGACCAGACCGGCCAGCAGCCAACCGACTCCGAAAAAAGGGAGCCCTGCGATTTCGTGTGGGATCAGGAAGAGCGTTCGACGCATGGCGTTGGACAGAACAGGGACAGAGGGAGGAGAGAGAGAAAACGCAAATTAAAAAAAATTGCAAAATCCCGACGGGAATCACTGTGCAAACCAATGTCGCACGCCCGATACGCCACGAATAGACGAGTTTTTGCTCTGTAGCCGTCACAACCGGCTTTTTCGGCAATGGAAACGCCCGTTAGATTAGCGATTTCGCGTAGGCTTGGGAAACTATTGCTCGGGGAAGTATACTAACGATTCATTCGTGATTATCCTGCGTACTCGCGAATCCCCCCACGCCGCCTTTTCTTTTCCACCTCGTCACATAGGTCTCGATTCATGCCCAAGGCGCTTTGTCTGCTCAGCCTTGTGGCGTCGATTCTTTTGTTGGTTCTGTTCGGAGCCGATTTGATGATGGGTTTTGCCGGATTGGCGGATGCCGCTCCGATGCAAGCGACGAGCATGCTAATGGATGTGGCGTTTCTGGTTTTCGCCGGTGGGCTGGCGTACCTGAGCTACGCGACCTACCGGGAACAACGCTAGACAATCCGGGGGTGGCGTCTGCAAAGGATCGGTTCGGGCTGTTAGGCTGATTCGGGTACGACCGGTCCCGTTTCCTCTCTTGCCACCGATTTGCGATGACAACCCCCTCCGCAGAAGTTATTGGCGAAATTCTCGCCGCCTATCCTGATCCCGAATCCGGCCGTCCGCTCGGATCGATGGGACAAATCCAAAATGTCGAAATCGGCGAGAACACCGTCGCACTGCGAATCGGCATCACGTCGCATTGCCAGCCGATCGCAGATGAATTCGCCGACGCGATTCGTGACAAAGTTCAATCGGTCGCCCCTGGTGCCCGAATCACCGTCGAAACACCCGTTCACGAACGGCCACCGGCGCGGCTCGGACAAATCGGATTGCGAGCGAAAAGCGTGATCCTCGTCGGCAGTGGCAAAGGTGGCGTCGGTAAGAGCACCGTTGCCGCCTCGGTCGCGTTGACGTTGCAGCGTCTCGGCGCGAAAGTCGGTTTGATGGACGCCGACGTGTACGGGCCGAGTATCCCGCACCTGCTCGGGCTCGAAGGCCGGCCGGCGATTTCAGAACAGAAAAAAATTGAACCGATTCGGCTCAACAACACGATGCCGGTGATGTCGATGGGGTTCCTGCTCGAACCGGATCAAGCGGTGATTTGGCGTGGGCCGATGTTGCACGGCAGTATCACGCAGTTCCTCAAGGACACCGATTGGGGCGAACTCGATTACCTCGTGATCGACATGCCGCCAGGAACCGGGGACGTCGCGTTGACGTTGTCTCAGAACGTGCCGGTCACCGGAGCGATCGTGGTCTGCACGCCGCAAGAGGTGGCGCTTCTCGACGCGGTCAAGGCGATCAGCATGTTCAAAAAAGTGAACATTCCGGTCGCGGGCATGGTGGAAAACATGAGCGGTTTCCTGTGCCCGGATTGTGGCAAGACGTATGACATTTTCGGCCGCGGCGGGGCGCGGGCGAAAGCCGAGGAGCTCGGCGTGCCCTACCTCGGCGGTTTGCCGATCGACATCACGCTGCGGATCGCCGGTGACGAAGGCCGATTGGCCGACGTGATCAACGAAGACGAACGGGCACGGGCCCCGTTCGAAAAGATCGTGCGAGCCCTCTTGAGAAACTTCGCGACGAAAGCCGCCTCGGTACCACCCAAGCCCACACTGCCGACGTTGTAGGCACATCGTCCCACTTAGCAGCGTCTCTCTGAGACGCTGGAATTTGCGAGTCTCAGAGAGACTCGCCTACGTGAGATCGGCGCCGAAGCGGCTTGATCCGGCCGACTTACGCACTCTTGGTCGTCGGCATCGTGAACAGTTGCCGTGATCCCATGATGACGGTCTCGTCGATCGTGTAGACTCGCCCGTTCTCTTGTTCGGGCAAATCGTACATGATGTCGAGCATGACCTCTTCGGTGATCCCGCGAAGTCCCCGAGCACCAACGCCTTTGTTGATCGCTTTCTCGGCGATCGCACGCAGGGCCCCGTCGGTGAAGTTCAGTTCACAGCTCTCCATCGCAAACAGAGCTTGGTACTGTTTCACTAGCGAGTTCTTCGGCTCGGTCATCACCTGGATCAATCCCTCGACGTCGAGCGGTTGCAGGTACGAGACGACAGGCATCCGTCCGACGAGTTCCGGGATCAAACCGAATTTCAAAATGTCTTCGGTTTGGACCTGGGCGAGCAATTCTGAGACGCTCTGTTCGTTCCGCAGTGAGCCGGCGTCGCCGAACCCGAGGGTGCGGTGACCGAGTCGACGACGGATGATGTCTTCGATACCGACGAACGTTCCACCACAGATGAACAGGATATTACTCGTGTCCATTTGGATGTACTGTTGTTCGGGGTGTTTGCGACCGCCTTGTGGTGGCACGTTCGCGACGGTCCCTTCCAACATTTTCAGCAGACTTTGCTGGACACCTTCGCCGGACACGTCACGGGTGATCGAAACGTTACCGTTGGTGCGTCCGATCTTATCGACTTCGTCAATGTAGAGAATCCCACGCTGAGCCGCTTCGACGTCGAAATCGGCGGCGTGCAGCAGTTTCAGCAACAGGTTCTCGACGTCTTCACCGACGTAGCCGGCTTCGGTCAACGTGGTCGCATCGCCGATGGCGAAGGGGACGTTGAGCATCCGGGCGAGGGAGCGAGCGAGCAGCGTTTTGCCGCTACCGGTAGGCCCGGCGAGCAGAATGTTGCTCTTCTCAATCTCGACTTCGCCGTTGCCTTCCCAACCGCTACTGAGCCGTTTGTAGTGGTTGTGAACCGCGACTGCGAGCACTCGCTTGGCTGCGGTTTGGCCGATCACGTATCCGTCGAGGTGTTCGACGATACTGCGTGGTGCAGGGATATCGCTGAACAGCGATTTCGACGGGCCGCGACGACGTTGTTCTTGATCGAGGATCGATTGACATAAATCAATGCACTCGGCACAGATATAAACGTCACCCGGTCCTTCGACGAGCGGCCCGACGTCACGATAACTCTTGCGACAAAAACTGCAGAACGCATTTTTCTTTGTCGACGCGCTACTTCGGCGCGAGCTGGTAGATTCCTTAGTGGGCATACACGACTCCTTACATTTAGGAGTCCCGATTGAGGAGGATCAATGACGTTGTGCGGACAGCGACTCTCATGAACATGACTTCACCCGACTCGGAGGGAGATCCGTGTCGAATGGAGAGGTTCGCGCTGGCCGCCGCGTTGTCATCGATTCCCAATTGGGACTCGACACATCGAACGGATCAGGCCACGACTCGAATGCTTTTCAATTGAGATGACGGCGTCCAAGACGATCCGGTCGGATCGGTTGATCGCCACACTCACTCGCTTGAAGGAACATCCGTGTCCTCGAAGCTCGAGCCATTCGTGGTTTAGTAATAATTAGTTTTGCCGGTGAAGGGTATGCCCGATTTCAATCTCGACGAGTCAGATTCCGATTTCTCGAAATCGAACAGGTGTTGTCTGAAATCTAATTTTTGGGAGGGCGAATCAACGGCGGGATTGGGTTGGCGAATCACTCATGCGTGCTCGTCTGACCGCACGAACCACCCGGGTGAAGCCGGCTCAGATTTCCGATCCTTCGTCCGACGAATCGGACGACGTCTCGGGGGAGCGGACTGGTTGGGTCTGCGTGGGGGGAGACGACACGCGTTGTGAGCGGGTCGTTGATTGTATAGTTCGGAATTCCGCTTCGCTGATGTCACCTTTGCGAAGCATTTCTTTGAGGTTTCCGAGCCCCTCGGAGGCGGTTTGGTTGTCTTGGGTGGTGTAGTCGCGCAATCTTCCCATCAGCCAAAATGCGATCAGAATCACGACAAGTAAGATCGTCACCGCAAGAGCAGCCCGCACGGTCGGTTCTGCAAATATATCTGGCATAATCGTTGCTCGCGTCAGGTGTCCCGGTCGGGGAATTTCGGTCGGGGAATTTCGGTCGGGGAATTTCGGTCGGGGAATTTCGGTCGGGGAATTTCGGTCGGGGAATTTCGGTCGGGGAATTTCGGTCGGGGATCAGTCGCGGTTTCCATTTCGCTCCCTCGTTGGGAACATCTCCATGATAGGCGTGTCGCGCGGTCGTGGTCCACCAATTTTCATGTAGGAAACGGAGACTTTCCTGTTTCACGCCCATTTTTTCAATTCGCAGCCCGAAATCCAACCGTTTGACGAGCAATTCGCTACGATTGGCGAGAAATCCCCCTGTCGCCGCGAAGCGATCCGGTGTGAGAAGGCTCTTTCGTGATAAGCACACCGTGTCCGTCATTCGGTACGGCAGAATTCCGTCCCCTTGTCGGCTTGTCCGACAGGAACGAGAGTTTTCTGATTCGTGTGGCTGCCATCTCATGCACGCTCGCTTGGCGAGTTGCCTGTTGATTTGCAAGCCTGACGCTGATTGACAAGCCGGACGCGCGAGCGAGGGAAGCACAGTGTGCATTCGCGTGCGCGCCCGGGCTTGTATTGCCATGTTACTCTCGTGAAAAAGATTGAATCAACAGGCCGCTGGTGGCAAAACGGCGAGTCAACCGAATCAATCCCCGTCACTGTCTCCAACACTCGAATTCATGATGTCCGATACCTCCGCTGGCGAATCCGAAACGAACGATCCGGATGCGACCGAGGCGATAGGACACCCTGGCAAGATTGAGAAATTATCTCATCCGGCGTTCATCGGGTTTCTCGCGACGCAGTTTTTCGGTGCGTTCAACGACAACCTGTTCAAACAACTACTGCTCTTGCTCGCGATCCCGACCGCCGTGGTCGCAGGCGCGTCTGAGGCCGGATTGTTGGATGCCTCCGCCGCAGTGCAGAACGTCGCAGAAGCGGGCGTCGGGGCTGAAACCGCCGGGGCTGAAACCGCCGGGGCTGAAACCGCCGGGGCTGAAACCGTCGGCGCTGTTGAGCCTGCAGTGGTCGTGAAACCCGCCGGTGCCGACAAACAGGGGATCGCGACGATCGTGTTCGGCATCCCCTTCGTCGTGTTCGGCGGGTTGGCGGGATACCTCGCCGATCGGTTGAGCAAACGCACCATCATCGTGTCCAGCAAAATCGCCGAGATCTCGATCATGGGACTGGGACTGCTCGCGTTTTTAGCGACGCCGGTGATCGGGTTCACGGGGTTGTGGATCGTGCTGTTTCTCATGGGTTTGCAGAGCACGTTCTTTGGCCCGGGCAAATACGGAATCCTGCCGGAGATGCTGCCACGCGAACAACTCGGTCGGGCCAACGGTTTGGTGTTGATGACCACGTTCATCGCGATCATCATCGGGACCGCGATCGCCGGTCCGTTGAAAGATTCGATCGTCCCGCCCGACATGCCGTCGATAGACGCGGCATCGGGGTTGTGGATCGGTTCGCTGATTTGTGTCGGCATCGCCGTCGTGGGCACGCTCACGAGTTTGTTGATCCTCCGATTGCCGGCGGCCGAACCGGGTTTGCAACTCAAAGCGGAAAACCTCGCCGTCCCCGCCGTGATCCTGCGTTTGCTCCGGGGCGACCGGCAATTGCTGCTCGCCTTGCTCGCCTCATGCGTGTTCTGGTTGATCGCCGGTTTGACGATTCAAACGGTCAACTCACTCAGCAAAGTCCAACTCGGTCTCTCCGATACTTGGACGAGTCTGCTCGTCGCGTTGATCAGTGTCGGGATCGCGATCGGTGGCCTGATCGCGGGTGATTTGACACGGCGGATCTCCGACAATTTCGTGATCCAGGTGGGCATGTGGGGCACGGTGCTGTTCTGCGTTTTGCTATCGATCACGATGCCCGGTGATGACGCGGCCGGTCCGACGCACTTGCTCGGTTTTTGGGGATGCGTTCCCGTCTTGATGCTGTTGGGCGGATCGGCGGCGTTCTTCGCGATCCCGATTCAAGTGTTCTTGCAAGCCCGTCCGCCGCAAGAACTCAAGGGACGCATGATTGCGGTGATGAACCAAGCCAACTTTTTCGCGATCGTGGTTTCCGGATTGGTCTACTTGATCCTCGACCGAATCATGACTGCGGCGGATTGGCCTCGCAGTTATCTGTTCGCTGCGATGGCGTTGATGTTCTTACCGGTGGCGATTTTGTATCAATTCGAATCGGAGGAAACGAGTGACGCGGCGAACTTGGAGCAGCCCAGCTCGCGTTGATTTCGTCACCGGATTTGAGTCGCTTCCGCCGGACTTGCCCCTCCGGATAACGCTGCGGCGCATTTTTTCTAAAGATAAAGTGGGTTTCAGCGTCCGCGCCCGCATACGATGCCTTCACTCTGAAAGATACCTCACAGCGTTTCCTGCCGCGACTGAAGAGTCGACCGATCGCAATACCCAGGGGTTCTCTTCGTAGTCGTTGCGGCTTACGCGGCGCGGCGAAGTGGCACGTTCGCGTTGACCGGGATTCGAACCGATTCGACGTGATCGTCGCAACGCAACACTGTGTTGCACCGGAGTGACGACTCGATCTCCGACTGCGCCAACGGTGCGGTGGCACGTCGGACGGCTGAAACGATGCCGCCGGAAAAATACGTCGATACGAATCGTCCGGCGCTCTTGCCCCAACCGCCACCAGATTTACTGAAACGATCCGCGATCGCCTGCAGACGACGGTGGTTGGTGTTGATCCGCGATGAGAGATCGGTTTGCCCGTGACTCGTATCCGCACTGTGTAGCGTGGATTTTCGGCTGACCAAGCATCGCCATCCGGCCTGCCGCGCGGCGAGACTGTACGCCATCGAGGCTTCCACGGAGTCGTCGCTACGGATGATTCCCGACAAACTCCGCAGCAGATCACGTCGCCAAAAACTGGCGTGTAAAAAACCGCCTTCGACCCGCACAGTGTCTTGCGTGTGGAGGGTCGGCGAACCGGCGGCGATGAGTTCGCACGCCGACGAGGCCGATCGACGCCACCCGGCGTACACAATCTCGTCACGGTCGCTGTGACGAACGACTGGGATCACCAAACCGGTGTCGTGATGTTCGAAAAACTCCATCGCCGGCTCGCTCCAACCCTGCGTCGCGCAGTTTCCTTCGGCGAGGACGTGGACGAACCTGCCGCGTGCGATTGAGGCCGCCTCGGCAACCTGAGCCGTGAAACTCGTGGTGCCAGCATCGATGAAATTGACCTCGTCGCCGAGGTCGAACGGGTCGTCATAATCGCCACCGTGCGGCACGATCACTTCGCAGGCATCAGGACGATGCTGCAAAACGCTCACGAGAGAACTTTCAAACGCGTGTGTGTCTCCACAGTAAGGAACAACGATGGTTAAACGCGGAATCGTGGGGAACTTTGGCACCGCTGCACCTGCATGGGTCAAATTCGAAAAAGATACCAGGTAACTGCTCGCTCGTGAGCAATTCGGCGTGTCCTTGCCCCCGCAGGACGCAGGGGCTTCGACACTGAGTAAAGGTTTCGGAATAGACGGGCGGTGAGGTTGAGTCGATTGTTCCGCATGGGATTGGATTGCAGCAACTCATGCGGTTTCGAAATTGTAAGGCTTCGCTAACCGGAACGCTTTACCAAGAACAACGGAACAACTCCACGGCGTGCTGCCGGTACCACTGGGCCGCATCGTTGAGTTCGGCGAGACGTTTGCGTTGTTTGGGGTCGCTCGGATTGTCCGAGATTTTCGCGGCCAAGGACTCGATTCGTGTGGCGAATTGGTGCAGCGTTTCGCTGCCGCGTCGCACGCATCCGCGACCCCGCAACCGGCGATCCATCGCCCGCCGGGCATTCGCCAACGCGATCGCAGCGGCGTCACCACCGGTTCGCCTTCGTCGCCACCACAGCCATCCGACCAATCCGACGAGCAAGGGCAGTTGCAACAATCGAAACACGAGCGAGAGCAGGTCCGTGATTCGCAGCGAACGCAGATCCCCCCACGCCGATCGCAACCACCCCAACGCAGCGAAATCACGCCCGAAATCGCGGTTCTCGTCCTGATTGAAACTCGCCGGACGGTTCGCCTGATCGAGTGTTTGATAAACGCGTCCCGGCGTCGACTCGAGCGGCCGCCAACGTTGACTCCGGTCGTCGTAGTACTCGACCCACGCGTGAGCGTCTCGGTTTCGGGCGAGGTAGCGTTTCTGCTTCGGATCGAGTTCGTCCATCACGTAACCGGTCACATAGCGTGCCGGAACGCCTTGGCAACGCAGCATCAACGTGGACGCCGAGGCGAACAGTTCGCAGTGGGCGGGATGCCGTTTTCTCAGAAAATAAACAATCGGATCAATGCTCGACGGTGCGGCCTCGGTTTGCAGTGTGTATTCAAAATTGTTCTGGAAGAACGCCGCAATCCGCTCCGCCTTGCCGCTAGCCGACTCCACGTCCCCACAAATTTCTTCCGCCAAGGGTGCAATCGAATCGGACATTTGCGGCTCAACCCAAGACATTAGAGCCCTGCTCTCAGGGGGCAAAAACTCGCGCTCACTCGACAACATCACTCCGGCCACCCAAGGCTCCGACGGGCCAATGCCGCGATCGACGAGTCCGTGTGGCGTCACCCCGATCGCGTCGCTGCGGCACTCGATCCAAGCCGCTGCGGCAGGCAGGAACACGAGCACACCTTTCTCCGGTTCACCATGAATCTCCACGACTGCGGCGAACGCGTTCTCCGCTCCACCGCTCGCTCGGATCGCGTTGGATGCCGACGTTTCGGAGAACTCAGACGCGTCGAAGGGGCCCGAAAGATCGCCGTCGAGTGGCAAAATCTCGAGTGGCAAAATCTCGAGTGCAGAAGTCTCGAGTGCAGAAGACTCCTCGGCGAGCCGCAGGGAGAAACGAGATCGAGACCGGGAGGGGGTCTCTTTCAGCGGGACATTTGCGTCGCCCAACCGGGTCGCTATTTTTGCCCGGTAGTTATCGACCACGACCCCTTCGCTGTTCTTTTGCACCCACCGGCGGAGTGTCCGCCACGATCGACGGTTGTAATTATCGAACACGTTCCCACGGAGGTATCCGGGGGCTCGGTCGCAGTACGCACGCAGCGTGATCCCGTTGGGATCGGACAGCATGGTTTGTTGAACGCTGCCCAATCGACGCCCCGAAACGTAACCGCTCGTCGACGCCGGCAATCCGGACTCGGTGTGTTCAAATCGGTCTTTGAGTTGTGCGAAGACGCCCGCCTGCACGTCCGGTAAAACCATTCCGGTCAACTGGGTCACCGCCGAGGCGGCAATCAAAATGATCGAAAGGGTTAGCAATGAATACGGCCACATCTCACGACGCAAACCGGTCGGCCGCTCGCCCACCGCCGTTGCTGACGCTGCCGTTGTTGATCCTGACGCCGAGCGGCGAGATTGTGACAAGATGATTTGAGCGGCGACGACGAACCCCATCACACTGGCCAACCCCACTGCCGTTTGTGCGGGCAACGAACGACTCACACCCCCACCGGCAACACATCCCATCACCACGAGCATCCCGAGCGCCAACATCGACACGTGCCCGCGACGCGGCCACACCGCCCAAAACAAACACAGCACGATCACGCAGTAGTGACTGATCATGTCGACCGTGAGCACCAGGAAACTCGCCACTTCGGAAATCCGATCGGACACGCGCCAAGTGAACGCGAACAACAACGAGGCGACCAACAGTGCGAGCATGGCGGACGTCTGCCAGATCGTTCGCCACAACGAACCGTCCGATGTGTTCTTGGCCACTCGCGCTGACGACCGTCCCCGCGCATCCACTCTTGTAGCGAGGCGCCGACGACGGACGATGTCACCGACAATCACGCTGAACAGTGCCAGCAACCAAAACAAAATACAGGCCGCGAACGTGGAAAATGTCGTGCCCACGAACGACGCCAAAAACAAAACCAAGATCCCCAAACCGAATCGAGGAGCCAGACGAATCGGTTGCTTCGGTGCTTGATCGCCTGAGTTCATGCCGTCTCCGAAACGTTCATGGTCCGGTCGTGTGAAACCACGTCGATCGTTCGATCGGTGATCCAACGCGTCCCGGTTGGCAATTCAACGCCCATTTCGGCTTGAGATCGACACGACAGAACCAACAGCGATTCTTGACTCGATGCACGGATTTCACTGGCCCATGTTTGATACGGTTTGTCGCCCGTCGCGACCGGTTCGACGCGGCCGAGCGACGCCAGCGAGATCAGCAACTCACTCGGGTCACCGCCCGCTTCACAACGCAGCGATAGCAATCGCTCGTTCGGTGTGATCCACAACGTCACCGCCGCCCCGTTTCGGATCAGCGTTTCGATCGACGAGGCAGCAAGACTCAAAATACGTTCCAACGGCGGGTGGAGATCGTGTTGATCGCGGGACGTAAAAATTTGTCCCGACCAACCGCTCCCCCGTTGAGAAATTGCCTCACACGCATTGTCGATCCAAATGCTGACCGATCTCGCCGCCGGTGTGCTGAACTCACGCAAGATCGGTTTCCCTAACCGTGCCCACGAAGAAAAATCCCAACGCCGAACCGGCATGCCTTCGCGATACTCGATACTGCCGATGTAATGCACTTGCGCTCCCTGTGATAATCGCGTCGCAATCCCTTTGAGTGTGCTCTCGAGTGTCCTCCACAACTCGTCGTTTTCACTCAACAGGGGCGCTGGCGTGACCGCAATCGAAGTCGCCGGATCGACTTCACACGTAGTCCGAAACAGGTAGAACGGAAAATACGAGTCCACACGGATCGGAGGCAAACGTTGAATCCCACGCTCGCGAAACAGCACCTCTTTCATCACCGCGATCTCACCGCTCGGGGCAACCCACTCGCAATTCTGACGCCCTTCGATCCGGAGGTCCATGCCCGGCCATCGGCCTCGATTGGATAACCGTGCGGGGATCGGCAGTAACGTGCCAGCGGGTACCCAGCGGGGTGAATTGACGAAGGCGTGCAATACCGGCGTCGCTAAATAATTCATCAACCGACCGACCACTAACAACGACATGCAGGCGGCGAACAAACCCGTCCAAGGGTATCCCCAAACAATGTTCAACGACACGATCCCGATCAACAACAACGTTACCGACGCGGCTGTCAACGAACGTCTCAACCCCATGACCCATTGCCACGGGTTGAGAAGAAAAACCATCCTGGAAATCATGCGTTTCATGGTTGCGGTTGGGTCCGAATGTTACTTCACCGCGATCGGTTGAGCATACAACGCGTGATCCGGATTGCCGCCCGCACGCAGGTACGCGATCAAATCGATAATCTCTTCAGTGGTCAACGTATCGATCAACCCCGTCGGCATCATGCTGACCTTGGCCTCGTTCGATTCAGCGATGTCGTCGCGTTGGACGTCGGTCAAACTCGAAGGGTCGAGCATGTTAGTCATCACCGTCAAAATTTTGCCACGCATGTTGATCACCCGTCCGGTGATCACCTCGCCGTCCTCCGTCAAAAACTGCGTCGCACCGTATTGATCGCTAATCACTTTGCTCGGATCGATGATCGAAACCAACATGTCATGCACGTTGAACTTCCCTCCCGCACTCGTCAGATCCGGGCCGAGAATCCCGCCTTGCAGTTCCATCCGATGGCATTTGTAGCACTGGGCGACGGCAAACATGTTCTTGCCGTTTTCGAAATCAGGGTGGCGTGACGAGCGACTGACCACCTCATCCAAATCGTCGACGCTCCATTGTTTGACCATCGGTCGTGATTCGCTCGGTTTATCGTCACCGATCGGTTGGGGCGGATTGATCGATGCGGCGAGCCGCTTTTGATCCTCGTCGCTCAACCGATCGACGAACACCTTTTTAATGTTATTGAGGAATCCACCGAACGACATTCCACCCCGCGCGGTCGCCATCTGATGGAACCAACCCAAGTAACGTTCTCGCAGCGCGTTGTCCCAAGGTCCCTCGGCTTCGCGAAGAATCATCGCGTAGTGAATTTGACTCTCCTGGCTCGGCGAGTCGAACATCTTGTCGATCACCGAGGCAATCGCATCCGGGGTTTTGAGAAAGACCAGCATCATCGCAAGTTCCCGGTCGACCGAATCGATTCCGCTCGGGAATTTACCGGCGAGTTGATCGGTCAACGCGTTGGTCTGCTCGGGAGTGAACTCACCCAAACGCATCGCGACCAAACCGGCCGCACGCAAGAACGCGATCCGGTCGAGCGGCGAGAGCTCACCAAAATTCAATTCCGACAAACTTTTCACCGCGGCGGCTTGATCGGACGGTTCGCCGCATCGAGCCACGGCGATCACACCGAGCGTTCGCGCACGCGGTGAAACGTCCGCGAGTACCGAGTCTTTCCAACGTGCGATGTTGCGATGCTCCAACGCCAACCGGGCGGCAAAACGAATCGCTCGGTCCTCGTGGGACAGATTGTCGAGTGCCAACGTGACCGCCTCTTCCACGGTTCCCGGTAAGTCCTTGTTATCGACGTGCAACGATTCGAGCGCCCCGCGAAGCACCCGCAATTCGGCAGCAGCGAGCGAGCCTTCGGCAATCGAACGCGCCGCGTCATTGCTTTCGTCACTCTCTTCATCGAGCATCCCGGTGTAACGAATCCGGTACAGACCACTTTGTGTCTCGCGCCCACCGATCGTCAAATACATCATGCCCTGATGGATCACCATGTCGGTGATCGGCAATGGCGCCGCAGTGGCGAATATCTCGGATTGTCCCGAGTACGACGCACCGTCTTCGGTCAACGTGACCGCGTGCAAATTTCCGTAGCTCCAATCGGCGATGAACAACGCCTCTCGATACTTCTTCGGGAACTCCGCCCCGTAACCGAAACAAATTCCCGTCGGAGACCCTGGGCCGATATCCACCGACGCGCCGAACGAATCAGGGTAATACGCAGGCCATTTACCCGTCCCGTTTCGCCATCCGAACTCGCTGCCACTGATCACGTGATTGATGCGAGTCGGACGGTACCACGGCGTGCCGACGTCCCATTCCATGTCGGCATCGTAAGTAAACAATTCGCCTTGCCGGTTCAGGGCAATGTCATAGGGGTTGCGGAAACCCGTTGCGATCAATTCGCGGTTCGTTCCATCCGGATCGAGCGACATGATGAAACCGCCCGGTGCCAAACGGCTGGCGTTGTGCCCGCGTGCGTCGGGCATCCGACCGAGCAAATGGTCCTCGTCCCATCGCAGCGGCACGCGGCTGTGTTGGATCGTTTCGGGTAGGGCTGAATTGTTGCCCGCAACCATGATGATGCGTTTACCATCGGGCGTCAGGATCAACGCATGAGGTCCGTGCTCGCTGCCTCCGCTGAGCGGGACGATGTGCTCCTTCTTATCGTATTGGTCATCGCCATTGGTGTCGGTCAATCGCCACAAACCCGATGGGAAATCTCGCGAGTTCACGTTCGCATAAAGCGAACCGAACGCACACAGCAAACCCTGAGCACCTTCGAATTCGATCGTAAGTTTTTCGACCGTCGCATCATCGCCTGAAACATCGATCCGGAACAAACCACCGTACTGATCGCAGGCGATCAAGCGATTACGTGGGTCGACGGTCAGACTGACCCACGATCCCTCGTTGTCGCCATCGACCTGATGAACGAGTTCGGCGGCGAACCCAGGCGGCAGTTTGATTTGGTCCGGCGGTGTGACGCCGAGACCAGCGGCGGAAGCGAAAGAGCCGGAACCCAACAGGACTCCAGCGGCGAAAACGAACGTCAACCAATGAGGACGCGACCAGGACATGATCATGAATACGGTATCTCGATGAAGGGAGGTGAGTAACGGGCAATCGAAGCTCCAGTTTAACCGCCACTGCGGAGGATGACCAACCATTGACAGGGCATTTTGCCGTTTGTTTTCCGATGTCGACAGCACCAGGTCGGCAACGCCGCCCGAAAAAAAGTCGGATTTGAAACCCGCCAAACCCGGAAAAACACTTGCGGTCGGTCACGCGACAGAATTACGATGGAGGCATCACTCGATATTCTGTCGTTGCCTTTTCCTTTTCTATTGTATTGATGAGAGCGATGCTCACATGATTCATTACACCTGCGACCGTTGCCAGCACACGATCGATGCTGACGAAGAACCCCGGTACATCGTTCGGATCGATGTCGAGCTGATCGCCCGTGCTCCTGAAGAATCCAGTGACGACGGGACGATCGATTACCTCGCCGACCTGAACGAAATGCTCGAACAGGAAATGATCAAGGCCGACGAGGACAGCATCGAGGCACTCGCTTCGCTCAACGACGCACTCTGTCGCGGCGACGACCTCGACCATCTCGAAGGCGTCTTTTCGCCTCCCTGCCCGTCACCCTGTTCCACCGAAACGAAGAGCACCCTGCCGCCGAGTTTCGACATGTGCCCGAATTGCTATGCCGAGTACATGAAAAACCCGCTCAGCCGCGAGCGGGCGTTGAAACTGCATTTTAGTAATAACTAATGTCGACCGGTTCTCCGAACCAAGCGTGTGTCGCAGCGGCGCACGAAACGTTCTCGGCTCGGAGAGCCGAACGACAATTTCAATCTTCCGCCGAAAACAAGAACGGTGCCGTACGACTCGTTTTCGATCGGGCGACTTTCGATGGCGAATCTTCCGCCACCACCCGCCCGCCTTCCTCCCTCGCACCGGGCCCAATGTCGATGATCCAGTCGCTCTGACGGGCCACCTGCATGTCGTGCTCGACCATGACGACCGTGCTGCCCGCGTCCACCAAACCGTTGAGCTGCGTCATCAACATCGTCACGTATCGTAAACGTGTGTCACTGTGTTGCCGTAGCGGCCACTGCCGGCAGTCAGCATTCGCGAAGCCGCATCGTAGGTGAAGGTGTCGGTGTCGGCGATCGTGCCCGAAGGTGAGTTGACCCGCGTTCGGTAATCGCGTTGGAGCAACCTGCCCGCCGTATCGTAAACGAACGCCACGGTGTCGCCGAGTTGATCGGTCGAGCGAGTGACTCGGTCCAGGTCGTCATGCTCCGTCGTCGTGATCCCGTAGCCCAGGTCACCGGGGCTGCTGCCGGGAACATGGTCGGGCCAAGTCACTTGGTTTTGACGCCCGTAGCCATCGTAGCGGTAACTGGTCGTCTGGCTCTCCGCATCAGTCAGACTTTCAAGTTGACCCAGCACCGTGTAAGCAAACGACGTCGTGTGACCCAGACGATCAGTGACGCTCGTTCGACGTCCCAACGCGTCGTAGGCGTGAGTGGTATCGGTGCCCTTGGCATCGGTCCCGACCGTCATCTCGCCGGCCAAGTTGTACGTCGATTCGGTTTCATGGCCAGCCGGATCGGTGACCTTCACGCGGCGATCGAGGTAATCGTAAACCGACACGCTCGTGTTGCCGTTGGCGTCGGTGAGCGACGTTTGATTTCCGTTGGCATCGTAAACGTAAGTGGTCACCTTGCTCAGCGGATCGGTCATCGCGACGGTGCGTCCGGCGGCGTCGAAGGACGTCGTGGTTGTCTCCCCGGCACCGTTGGTGACGGTGGATTGATACCCGGCGTCGGGTAAATCGAAGGTGACGGGGGTTGTTACTGTGCCACGTCCATCCAAAACTACCCCCGTCACCTTTGATCGGATTCCGGTTATGCCGGCGCCATCATGGATTACAACGGCGGTGCGAAGGTCTCGCCAAAAGGTGAGGTGTTTCCAGAGAAACGCGCCGCGCGGTTACTGCGAGCCAACGCCAAAAAATGGAACCTGTCCGGAAAGTTGGGGGTCACGGGGCATTCCAAGGGTTCCAGTCGCGCCGCGAAGGCGGCTTTCATCAACGACGGGCAACGCGAAAAGGATCCTGGTCCCCACGCCAAACAATCAGACCGCTTTCAAGTCGCGCTTATATCTGCCGGCCAGCATGCCAAGGAATTCCTGATCGAAGACGGCTTCCTCGACGAAATTGGAAGAGCAAAGCGCGAAAAAGCTGAGCGGGATCTGAACCGTGAATCCGTCGAGGAAAGCCGCATCAACAGCACGACCGCTTACGTCACTCCCGACGATCCGCCAGTATTTCTTTGTGTGGGCGCACTCGACAAGAAGTTCCGCGTGGCTCAAATGAAACATCTGGCAGCCCAATGCAAGAAAGTTGGACTCGAACATCGGCTCGTTGTTCAACCAGACATGCCGCATATGTACATCCCCGACCCAATCGTCATCGGACAGATTTTTTCTTTTTTCGATAAGTACCTGAAATAGATTCGACTAACATAGAGTGGCACAATCACGAGCAACGTCATGATGTACGCCAAACGTGAACAACGAAAGAGCTTTACCATTGCCTGACCATGCGAGTCGATTTCGTGACGTTTGCCTTGCGGCGATGATTCTCTGCATGGGGCATTGTGTATTCGCAGCGGATGAAGTGAAACCCAACGTGGTCCTGATCCTTGCAGACGATCTCGGATACGGCGATCTCGGATGCTACGGGTCCGACACGATCCGCACGCCGAATCTTGATCGCCTCGCTCAGAGCGGAATGAGGTTCACTGATTTCCACATGGCATCGTCGGTCTGTTCTGCCTCGCGGGCAGCGCTGCTAACCGGTTGCTATCCTCTTCGTGTCGGTATTCCCGGTGTCCTCAGCGCGAATGTTCGCATTGGCATCCATGCCGACGAAGAGCTGCTCCCGGAGTTGCTCAAGAGAAACGGCTACGCAACAGCCATCTTCGGGAAATGGCACCTCGGAAATCAGAAACAGTTTTGGCCCTTGAAAAACGGATTCAACGAGTGGCTCGGAACGGTCGGTTCCAACGATATGGGCAAAGGCAAGCCGACGCTCGAAGCTCGTCGAGCTGGCAAGGCGGGGGTTGAACTTGTCGAGCAGGATTCGGTGATCGAGGTCAATCCCGACCAGTCACAGCTCACTCGGCGATACACCGAAAAAGCAATCGACTTCATCGCCCGACACAAGACGCAGCCATTCTTCCTGTACGTGCCACACAATATGCCGCATACACCGCTGTTCGCGAGTCCGCAGCGAGTCGGCAAAAGCAAAGGCGGCCTGTATGGCGATGTCGTCGAGGAGATTGACTGGTCGGTCGGTCAGATTCTCGATTCGCTGAAGACGCACGGATTGACTGAGAAGACCATCGTTATCTTCACCTCGGACAATGGTCCCTGGCTCATCTTTGGGAACCATGGCGGGTCTGCTGGCGGCTTGCGAGGCGGGAAGAAGCAGACGTTTGAGGGAGGTCTTCGTGTTCCGCTGATTGTTCGTTGGCCTAGACGAGTGAAGTCGGGAACCGTTTGCACCGAGCCGGTGGTCGCATTCGATCTGCTACCCACCTTGGTTGCTTGCACCCGCAGCGACGCACCGCTGAGAAAAATTGACGGGAAAGACATTTCGCCACTCCTGTTCGGTCTCGCCAACGCCAGGACTCCGCACGAGTTCATCGCCTCCTATTATCAAGACGAACTACGTGCGATTCGGTCCGGCAATTGGAAGCTGCAGTATGCACACGCGGATCGCAATGCCCCCGATCCGGATGCCATTGGGAATGAAGGCGTGCGAGGCGGAGTGACCACGGTCACGTTTCCGAATGCGCTGTTCGATCTTGCCAGCGACGTCGCGGAGTCGAACGACGTCAGCGACGTGCATCCCGAGATCGTGACTCGCTTGAACAAAATCGCTGACCAGATTCGCGGCGAGCTTGGAGATTCGATCACCAACACGAAGGGTCGCTTCCGACGCGCTGCGGGCACTGCCAGTGAAGAGAGAAGTTTTGAAAGCAGCGATAGGCTGACCTTAGGGACGGATGCAAATCTCTCTGCGTCCGTGCGAATCGCCGACGTTGATCATGACAAAGACCTTGACGTGATCGTCGCCAACGGACGTCACTGGCCGCAACAGAACTTTCTGCTGATTAACCAGGGGCGGGCACAATTCAGCGTCCAGCGGAGACTGGGCGAAGAACTTGCCACGACCTATGCGACGGAGTTAGGTGACCTGGACGGCGATGGTGATCTGGATATCGCCGTTGGCAACGACATGGCACCCAATCGCGTCTTTCTCAATGACGGTTCGGGGCGATTTGATCCGGGTGCAGAGTTTGGAGAGATTTCCAGCGTCCGCAGTCTTACGCTGGCTGATATTGATGGAGATCAGGACCTGGACATTCTGGAGACCAGTCGTGGCAGGCAGAATCAGTTCTATTTGAATGATGGAAATGGCCGCTTTGATTCAGGTCAGCTCTTCGGAAAACGTGATGATTCCACGATCGATGTTGCCGTTGCGGATTTGAACCTGGACGGTCATCCGGACCTGGTCCTGGCCAACCGTGACGGTCAGCAGAATTATGTGTTGCTCAACGACGGGCACACGAAATTTGCCAAGCAGATTCCATTCGGCACGGGCAAGGACCAGACTCGTGCAGTCGCTGTTGCCGACATAGACGGGGACGGGAAACCGGATCTGGTGGTCGGCAACATTGGGCAGCCGAATGCCGTCTATCTGGGAGATGGTAAGGCCGGTGTCCGTGCAGTCGCCAACTTCGGCCGCAAAGATGGGAAGACATACTCGCTGGCAGTTGCCGATATGGACAACGACGGAGACCTGGACCTGATCGCAGGGAATGTGGCTCAGCAGAATGCTGTCTTCTTCAACCTGGGGGACGGAAAACGCTATCGAGAAGTCAGGTTTGGAGACGAGTCCCACGCAACCTATGGTTTGGATACTGGTGACTTAAACGGAGATGGTTTCGAGGATATCGCGGTGGCGAATTCCGGTTCCAGGAATCGTATCTTCCTGAACCGCTCGTCGAGACAATAGGAGAGTGAGTGTGGATCTGTGTCGACGAGCGTTTTTGCTAATTGCCTGTGTCGCGTTTCCTATGGCTGCACATGGAGACGACAATGAAACGGACTGGCGATCATTTCGTGGTCCGGGAGGTCGCGGAGTCGCGGACGGATTCCCTGTCCGCAGCTCGTGGAACGCCGACGCGAATTCCGGCGAGATCGATGGAGTTCTTTGGCAGACCAAAGTGCCTGGACTGGGCCACTCAAGCCCTGTTGTCTGCGGCAACCGAATCTTCCTCGCGACTGCCATCGCCAGTGACGGAAAAGCGCCTCTTAAAGTCGGTCGCGGTGGGAGCTCTGACGCCGCGGAGGACAACGGTGAGCAAAGTTGGGTTGTGCTTTGCTACGACAAGCTGACGGGCAAGGAACTGTGGCGGAAAATCGCGTGTCAGGGGAAGCCGCGTGCGACTCGTCATGCCAAGGCCACGCACGCCAACACCAGCGTGGCCGTCGAAGGAAGTCATGTGGTCGCTTTCTTCGGTTCAGAAGGGCTGCACTGCTTTGACCTCGACGGGAAGTTGGAGTGGAGCCGCGATTTAGGAGTGATCAACATCAGCAAATATGGAATCGGCTGGGGATACGCGAGTTCTCCGGCCACTCACAAGGATCGCATCGCCGTCGTTTGCGATGACCCCGACAATCCCTTCGTCGCTGTGTTACGCCTCTCCGATGGCAAAGAACTTTGGCGTGTCTCGCGGAAAGATGATTGCGTGCGAAGTTGGGGCACGCCGTTCATTCACAGCAACTCAGCGAGAACCCAGGTTGTCGTCAATGGCTGGCCCTGGATTGTCTCCTACGAGCTTGAAACGGGGAAAGAACTCTGGCGAATTCGCGGCGGAGGCGACAATCCCGTGCCGACGCCTTTCGAGGCCCATGGTTGGATCTATATTACGAACGCTCATGGAGCGCAGTCGCCCATCTTTGTCGTGCGGCCAGACGCGACCGGAGATGTTTCGCCATCGAAAGAAGCCGACAACGACAAATCGATTGTCTGGAGTACAACGCGCGGCGGTTCCTACATGTCGACTCCGGTTGTGTATCGTGACTATCTGTATCTGGGCAACTCCAATGGCGTTGTCCGCTGCTTCAATGCGCTGACGGGAGAGAATGTCTACGAAAAGCGTTTGGGCACGGGCGCTGCAATTCTCTCTTCTCTGGTGGCGGCGGATGGTAAAGTGTTCTGTCCTTCCGAGAACGGCACGGTCTACGTATTAGCAGCCGGCCCGGACTTCAAAGTGCTGGCTCGTAACAAAATGGGCCAACCCTGTTTCGCAACCCCCGCCATTTCAAAGGGCGTAATCTACTTCCGGACGACGGAGAATCTCTTTGCTATCAAATGAGAGCAGCAGCGATGCTTGGTCGGCTGCCCGGGATCTCAGTTCGAACATCGACGACTTGCGGTTGGTCGATATGACCTGCGCATCTCGCCGCCTGGAATGCCCACGACATGCCGTGCCCGTAGGGTGGAAAAACTCATCCGCCCGTCAAGCTCTGTGCTGATCATGAATTGAGCAGCCAATTCAGCGTGGAATTCAGACGAGATCACAATCGACTGTGGCTGTCGACTGCTCTCAAGAGGGGTGAAAACGCAGTCGACTCAGCCTTCCACGGAACTTCATCCGACATGGCCACGAAAAGGTGACGGGGGTAGCATTTTGAATACTCGCGTTTATTACCCCCGTCACCTTTTCTTCCCCAAATGGTGGGGATCGATTTCGACGCAACCACGATCGACACCCGCACCTATGATGACGGGGGCCGGATGCTGACGAGCGCCTACAATAACGGCGTCAGCGAAACACGAGCGTACAATAACGACAACACGCTCGCGAGCATCAATTTCACCGGCGCCCCGATCGACAATCTCAGCTACAATTGGGACGCGAACAAAAACAAAACGAGCGAGGGGATCACAGGCACGATGAGCGGTTACGGGTTCGATGTCGGCACCAGCGGCTACGACGACGAGGATCGCCTCGTCGCGTGGAATCGCGACGACAATAACCTCGACCAAGCCTGGAATTTGTCACTCGTGGGCGATTGGAACAGTGTGACCGAAAACGCCAGCACCCAGTCCCGCACCCACGGCCCGACGCACGAACTGCTCACCGCCGCCGGCCAAACGATCGCGCACGATGCAAAGGGCAACCAAACCTCAATCCCCGCAGTACTCCGTGTCTCCCCCTCTCCCAATCTCCCCCTCTCTCTTCAGTGGGGTTTTGAAAACAAGCTGATCTCAGCGGACACCGACAACGACGCCGTGGCTGACGTCACCTATCAATGGGACGCCCTGGGCCGCCGAGTCGGTCGAGACGATGGCACCACTGCCACCGTCTTCGTCCAGTCCGGCCAACAAACGATCGCCGACTACACCTCCGGCACCGCAGCAGCCAGCCCAACGTACACGTACGTCTACGCCAACTACATCGACGAACCCGTCATGAGGGCCGGAACCGGCGGGCTGCGTTACTACCATCGCAACCAACAGTACAGTGTCATCGCACTGACCAACGGCGGCGGGACGATCGCCGAACGCTACGCTTACTCGGCATACGGTACACCGACGATTACCGATGCCGCCGGAACTGCACGTACGACGAGTGCCGAGAATAACCGGTACACGTACACCGGACGTGAGTTCGACGAAGCGTTGGAGCTGTATCACTACCGCGCTCGAATGTACGACAGTGCGTCGGGTAGGTTCTGCTCCAGAGACCCGATTGCTTACACGAATACTTCATTCAACCTGTACGCTGCGTATTTTGCTTCGAAATCAGCATTGGATCCTGGCGGCAACGATTGGGTATGGCCTTGGGAACCAAACGCGGAGTGGTGGTCACCGTTCACAGGACTTCCGAGCCTTATAAATCCTGGACCGCTGGAGTTGCCACTAGAGGTAAGACAGGCTGTCTGGGGGGGGGTATGTGCACTTAGTCAAAGCAATGGAGTTAAGTGCGCGTGCTGTAATATTGAGTTGACCGATATTCAGATTGGTCTCGTTCTCGGAGACATACCTCCCATCGACCAAGCTGTTAACGTTCTAGACTGCCTCTGTGATAGTGCGGATATCGTTGCCGCTTCATGCGCAATCCTTCGAGGACAGGGGAATGCAGCCGCCTGGAGGACAACTATTCCGTTTTCAGTTGTCAGTTGTGTGCTCAACGCAATAGACTTTGGGCTGTCGGCTACTGGAGTTGGGTCCATCCCAAACCCATTCGATGTTCTCGCTGTTTCTTACGAGATTGCGGATTTCGCAACATCTCAAGTGATGCCATGCGGTACCCCTTGCAGCATGGCATGCAAGAACCCGGGGGGCATAAACGTGCCGCAACCCCCGTTTCCATTGCCAGGCGATTTTAGTTTCTTCCCGTAAATAGTTCATGAATTATTCTGGATAACTAGCAATGTCATTTGCATGGACCTGCAAACTAAATATGCCGATGAGAATTGATCAGTGAAGAAAATGAATCAACATCAAGCCGAACCTCTATCTCTTCGCGAAACTATCCCAGAAGCCCTGCTGGCAAAATGGCGAAGAGGACCACTTTTTTTAATGCGCAATGCACCTGAAGTCGAGCTGTATGGAGATGTCTTGACGCTGCACTGGGGAACTCATGAAATCCGGGCGAGGATTCAAGAGTGCCACTTTCGTATTGGAAGAGCCTGGGAGATGAAGCGAAATTGCAGAAAGGCGAAACCAATCTTTCCGTTCGGTTCTAATGATTTGATCTTGATCGACTTTCCGCCCTTATATAATGGACCACTTGGCGGAGTTCGCTCCTACTATACGGCACCTGTAGGGTTTACAGAAGAAACACTAAGGCAGTGGAGTGATGCTCTTGGCGATGTATTGGGATAAGGTTCTTCCTCGAGAAATCAAACGGGAAACGCTACGCGTGGGGTCGGGCTCGGGATTCGGGATTCAAACGCGTCCTGTCAAATAAATCAGACGACCCGCAGGATAGGTGAAAGGCGATCAAATGGGGCAGGCCTGAATGCCGCGTGTTTAAGGCCGTCGGCACTACATGTTGACGGCCGCCGCATGGAACACACAACCGTAGGCGAAGAAAAGCACTGTCATGGTCAAACTAGAAATTTACGATGCGCGCAGACCGATAGCGGCACTACCGATAGGGTAGTTTTTTTGGGACTCAAAGTCCAATGATTTGTTTGCCGCCGGCACTTCTCGGTCAGCATGCAGTGGTTCAGTCTCGCCACCCTGGTAGATATCCGAAGCTCAGTAGCCTCACACTGTCTTATTCGGCGAGAGTTGGGGCCACCCATCTTTTGGCGAAGCGGCGGCGATGTGCTATTTTGACGAAAACTAGCTCAGTTAACCCCCCATGAAGGAGGCGATCATGCCACGAAAGCCAAGATGCGAAGTTACCGACCCCGACTCGGTGCAGGTTTTTCATTTGGTTCAGCGCTGCGTGCGTCGGGCCTGGCTTTGCGGGGAAGATCCACATTCGGGGCAGTCTTATGAGCATCGCAGAGGCTGGATTCGCAGTCCCCTGGAGTTCCTGGCATCAATCTTCGCTATCGACTGCCTGACCTATACTGTGCTAAGTAACCACATGCATTTGGTTCTGAGAACACGTAGCGATGTGGTTGCCCAGTGGAGCGATGAGGAAGTCGCCCGGCGATGGCTGAGGCTGTTCCCGTACCGCAAGAAGGACGACGGGACGCCCGAAGAGCCGACGCAGCCTGAAATCAACATGATCGTCAATCAGCCCGAGGTGCTTGCTGAGAGACGCCGGCGGCTGAGCGATGTGAGGAGCGTGGATGCGTTGCGTGGCTGAA